>JAAUXY010113368.1_pt1 | contig 36414 bp, 28 predicted proteins | sample 7278121 | NCBI WGS metagenome assembly JAAUXY01 (sample SAMN14350117, study PRJNA611818) | marine sediment metagenome | isolation source: surface marine sediment (1.8m) | place: French Polynesia: Moorea | collected 2018-08
GCCGGCGAAACCGTCGGTTTCAGCACTGCGTTTGACAACGACGGCTCGATCGACGTGCAGCAAGGCACGCTGGATTTGAGCGGCGGCGGCGACAGCGATGGCACTTACACCGGCGGTCCCGATGGCGCGCTGGAGTTTGGTGGCGGCACGCATAATCTCAGCACCATGTCGGCTGTTACGGCGGAGAATGTCATCCAGACCGGCGGCACAACCAATGTCGACGGGACTTACAACGCCGGTGCGACGGGTATTTCCGGTGTTGGCACGATGAACATGAATACAAACGGTCAGACCGGGATCTTCTCCATGTCCGGCGGCGCCCTCGGTGGCAGCGGTGAATTCACGGTTACGGGTCAGACGACCTGGAATGGTGGTGGCATGGGTGGGACCGGCACGACCCGCGCCGAAGGTGGTCTGGAACTGGGCACTACCACCCTGAAAGATATGCAGGGCAGCCGCACGTTGGTGAATGTCAGCGGTCAGACCGCCGACTGGAACGACGGTAATATCCGCCTGCTGGGCGTGGACACCGCCATCGTTAACCAGGCCAGTGGCACGTTTAATGTCACGACGGCCGATGTTTCGTTATTTGGTAGCGGTACCTTCGAGAACGCCGGCACGTGGAACGTCAACCTCCAGGCCGGCGACGATGTCGCGGCCGTATCCACCAACGTCCAGCACGACGGCACCGCGAATATCCAGAACGGTACGCTGGCGATCAACAGTGCCACCGGCACGGGTAGCTGGAACGTCGATGGCGGCCGGCTGGAGGTCCAGGTCAACAATGATGTCACCACGACTGGCGCGATTACCGTCAGCAATGGCGGCGAAGTCGAGTTGGAGAGCAGTGCCACGCTCACGGGTTCGAACCTGACCATGGATGATACGGCGACCCTGAACGCCGCATTGAATGTCGAAATGGCGTTGTCGGGACGGATCGCGTTTGCGATGACCGATGAGTCAGCCTGGAACCTGGATGATTCCGCGTCGCTGGCAATGACCGGCGGTGTCGGCGCGGTCGTTGGAATCTGGGACAACTGGGGCGTGCTGGAAATCGGCGGCTTCGATCTCGGCACTGACCCGGACAACAACATCGGTGATCCGCAGGGCTTCATCGACAACTTCAGCATCCCGGAACTGATCATCGGCGAAGGCGCCAATGTCTGGCTGTCCGACCTGATCAACAACGGCAATCGCGGCGGCCCGCAAGGTCAGCAGGAAGCGCTGTATGTGGATACGCTGACCTTCCTCGATAGCGAAGGGATACTGAACCAGAACGGCCTGAACCTGTACTTCAATACGCTGGTCGGCGATGCCGGTCAGATCATCGATGTGCAGGTACCGATCCCGCCGGCAGTCTGGCTGTTCAGCAGCGGTATCGCCGGCCTGCTGGCGTTCCGGCGCCGGCGTAATGGCTCCCACAACTGATCGACCTCCAAAGACTGTCAAGGAACGATCAGGCGCGGGTCACCTCAGGGTGGCCCGCTTTTTTTTACGCGGTCCTGACGGCACGCCACCACACCGGCACCGCGAGCGTTGCCACAATTAGCAGGCCAACACAGAACGTGATGCTCGAGGTCTGCAAGAGCAGCTGGGCCAGACCAACCAGCCAGCCGAACACACTGACGGCCGCGGCGACGATTGCGAGGATGTCACGACCGAATTCCCGGCGGGATGCCGCAATTTCCAGTCCCAGGCCGCGCGCGGTGCCCGCCCACCACCCAGGCGGTCGCACCCGGTCGTAGAACGCCATCAGGCGGGCCGGCTCGGTGCCGGGCATCCATAGGGCCGCGGCGAATACGATCAGCGTCGATACCAGTGCCATGATTGCCAGGCGCAGCCAGTCCTGGTCGACGGTCAGGATCAATATCGGCGCCAGTAACAGCGACACAACGATCGAGCCGATTTCGCAGTACAGGTTGATGCGTTCCCACAGCCAGCGCAGCACCAGCACCGCGCCCATGCCGGCCCCGAACAACAGGGAAATCTGCCAGGCGGTCTGGATCGAGCCGAGGTTCACCATGATCGCCAATGCGATCACCAGCAACAGCACCGTAGCGAGTCGCGCGACGCGCACCAGTTCGCCGGGCGCCGCAGTGCGCTTGCGAATGCGCTCGACCCAGATGGCCTTGTACAGGTCATTGCTCCAGTAGCTCGCACCCCAGTTCATGTGCGTATCAATGGTTGATGCGAGCGCGGCCAGCATGCCCGTCAGCATCAGGCCGCGAGCGCCGGCGGGGAGCAGCAAATCGATGCCGGTCGCGAAAGTCATTTCACGACCGGCGATGAAGCCATCCGTCACCGGACGCGCGGCGTCGAACGGAAAAATCACCAGCAGTGCCAGACCGATCAACAGCCACAGCAGACTACGCACGACAATTTGCGTGACGGTGAAAACTACGGCCGCAAGCCGCGCCTCCCGATCATCGCGACAAGCCATGGTGCGTTGTGCCAGGTAGCCCGTGCCATCGGAATTCATCTGGTAGAACCATTGCAACGCGACGATCACGATGAACGGCAGCAAGGCTTCGCCATCCAGCGGTACAAAGCTCAGCATGCGAGCGGCGGTCTCGGCGCCATAGGTATCCGCGAGCGCGGTGGGCAGTTGCCCGAGGCCACCGGCAGCCTGCACGGCAAACCACGCGTACAGCGCCGTGCCGGTCAGCATGATCGCCAATTGCAGCACGTCCGTGCCGATCACCGCACGTAAACCGCCCGACGTGGAATAACCGGCGACGAAGAGCAGCATGACCAGGATACTCAGCAGATTGTTGGTCGTCGCAACCGCGTCCGGTAAAGACGTCAGGCCGGAACTGATGACCAGGCCGGTCACCGCGACGAAGTCCGACAACGTCGTATAGACATCGGCCGGCAACCAGCTGTGCCATGGCAGGAACAGTTCGAAAAGACGCGTCGCGGCTGCCAGCACGAAGGCCAGAACCACGCAATTGATGACCGTGCCGTAGTAGACGGCCTTCAAGGCCCGGAGCGTCAGCGCACCCTTCGCGCTGTAGCGGATCATGGTCAGCTCGGCATCGGTCAGCACGCCGGCCCGGCGCCAGGCCGCGGCGAGCACGAAGCCCATCAGCAGGAATGCGAGGCCGTAGATCCACAAGCGCCACAGGGAAAACACGCCGCCGACGGCCAGCAGACCCATCACCAGCAGCGGTGTATCGGCCGCGAACTGGGTTGCGGCCATGCTCAAGCCGGCTCGCCAGCCGCTGATGCTGCGCCCGGCGAGGAAAAACTCGGCCAGGCTGCGCGACGCCCGCCGGCGCGCCCGCCAGCCCAGCCACAGGCTATAAATAATGAATCCAGCGAGAATCAGCAGGTCCAGCATGTCGCTGCCTATCTTAGCTGTTGCGAAAACACAACATTCCCTGACTTTTCAATGGTCTCAGCCGTCTCCAGAGGGCTACAACGCGTCCGCAATCTGCTAGACTCGCGCTGCTTTTTCAGTACTGGGGGGATTCGGCATGTTGTCGATGCACAAGAATAGTTTGCTCCTGGCCGGCCTGGCCGGAGTCCTTTTTCTGAGCGATGGCCTGGCACAGGGCCTCGAAGACATCGTCGTTACGGCGGAACGTCGCGAGGCGGATATCCAGGAAGTGCCACTCGCGGTAAGCGCGTTAAGCATGGAACAAATCGCCCGGTTGCAGATCAACCAGGCGCAGGATCTACAGCGTTATGCGCCCAGCCTCAACATGTTCAACAACATCACGCAGCCGACCAACCTGTCGCCGTCGCTGCGCGGCGGTCTGCAACAGGATGCGTCGGTGGTCGTGGCCGAATCGCCTTTCGGCATTTACGTCGATGACATTTACATCGGTCGCCTGAACGGTAACAACATCACGTTGTCTGACATTGAACGTGTCGAGGTCCTGCGCGGTCCGCAGGGCACGCTGTACGGTCGGAATACTGCTTACGGTGCAATCAAGTTTGTGTCACGGACCCCCGGTGAAGACGGGTGGATGGACTTTACGGCCGGTGCCGGCAACGCTGAACAGGCGCTGCTGAAAGGCAGTATTGGCGGCCCACTCGGTGATTCGTGGGCCGGCTCGGTTGCCGCGCAGTTCAATACCAAGGACGGCCAGTGGTTCAACCTCTCACCTATGCAGGAAGTCGGCAAGAACGAAGCCTGGGCGGTGCGTAGCAAACTGCGCTACATCGGCTCCGAGAAGTTCGACGCCATTCTGTCGGTATCCTATGCGGACGCCGAGAATGACTCCAACCAGTTGGTGAATGGGAACTCGGACTCGAACCGCCCCCCGGAAGGCTGCACCAGTGGTGACTGCATTGCCGACGGCCAGGTCGCACAGTACACCACTGACGACATCGTTTTCACGAACGGTCCCTACACGACCAACACCGACTGGAGACCCCGTGCGCCAGTACCCATTAGCGACAAGCCGACAGGCTTTACCAGACAGACGATTGTCGGTCTGACGCTGACCTATGACTTCAGCGACCGCCTGACACTGAAATCCATCACGGGTTACGTTGACCTGGAGGACGGGTGGACCACCGACTTCAATGGCAACCAGGCCGCCACGCCATTCCTGCTCGCCGGCGCAGACACTACCACGGAGCAGTGGTCCCAGGAGATCCAGTTGCTGGGCAGCATCGGCGAGCGCCTGGATTACATCTTCGGCGCGTTCATCATGAACGAGACATCGGATCAGGTCTTCGGCTGGGAGTTCTTCAACGGGCCGTTGTCGCAGTCGTTTCTCTCTCCGGAAACAGACTCGATTGCGGTGTTCGGTGAAGTTAACTTCAACTTCACTGATGAGCTGCGCGGCACCCTGGGCCTGCGCTGGACCGAGGACGACAAGGAACTCGATTACCGATTCGTCGATGTTGCCGGCATGGGGGCTAATAACAGCGTTCAGAAGCTGACAGGAAAGTACGACGAGGTCACACCGCGGTTCGCGCTGGATTACAACCTCAACCCCGACAGTGGCACGGTCGACAGCATGCTGTTGTATGCGCAGGTGGCCCGCGGCTTCAAGGGTGGCGGCTTCAGCGGCATCACGATCTTCGGTCCAACCCCGGCACCGTACGATCCGGAAACCAACTGGACCTACGAGTTCGGCCTGAAAGCCGACTGGGCCGGTAACCGCATCCGCACCAACCTGGCGTACTTCTTCATGGATGTGGAAGACATCCAGCAAAACGCCACGGTGACCCTGCCCGGTGGCGGTACTGCATTTCCCGTGCAGAATTCCGGCGATGCGGAAATCCAGGGCCTGGAATTCGAGCTCAGCGCGGTGCCGGTCGACGGCCTGAATATCTGGCTGAACGGGTCCCTGCTGGACGGCAAGTACAAGAACCTGCGGGCCGGCAGTGCTGCCGCTAATGCGCCGACTGACTGGGGTGTAAAACCGACACCACCGCAGCTGCCGGACTACGTGTTCGACATTGGCTTCGATTACACGATTGACATTGGCGAAGGCTTTTTCAGCGACGTCACCTTCGGCGCGGATTTCTACAAGATCGACAACTATGTCACCGCTGCGACCAATGACTTCTTCAATTCCGGCTGGGATCAGCTCAACGGCTTCATCGCCGTCGGCATTGGCGAGAACTGGGAGATCAAGGCCGTCGGCCGGAACCTGACGGACGAAGTGAACGTCACGTCTGGCAGTCGCGCTCTGGGCGGTTACATCGTGATGTCACCCCGAGAGTACCTGTTCCAGATCAGCTATCGCGGCGCCTGGAACTGATCGATACGCCAAATCGCCCGATTCTGTCGGGCAACAAAAAACCGCCTCAATCGAGGCGGTTTTTTTTCGCGCCGGGTTTAGCCGGCTCGCTACTCAACGTCGCGCCGGGCGTTTCCAGATACCGCGCTCGAACACGCGATCCCGAGCCGCGCGCACGACTTCGTCGTTCGGTGCGTGTTTCAGCGGTGGTTCGTCGATGCAACGGTTCTTCTCGTACAACGGCTGGTCGTAGATCAGGCGATACTGCTCCGTGCGCAGGTCCTTGATCCAGTTGCCCCACATGCTGCGCTCGCGGTACTCTCGCAGCGCCTCGATATTGATGATGGCGCCCCCATAGGACGCCGCGCCGCCGGAGGTTTCACCCGTAATCATGCGACCCTGGTAATCGATGATCATCGAGCGGCCGCCGAACATGTCCAGCGGGAACGGGCTCTGCGCCGACGGTGCGTAGGATGCCGGGTTCGGTGAAACGACATAGCAGGTATTGTCCAGCGCCCGCGCCCGGTTCTGGATTTCCCACAGACCGTTCGATACGTACGGCTCCGGGTAGCTCGGCCGGTAGATGATCTCGGCCCCGTTCATGGCCAGGCCGCGAGCAGTCTCCGGGTAGCTGCCCTCCATGCAGATCAGGCAACCGATGCGACCGATTTCGGTGTCGGTCACCGGGAAGAACGCGTCCAGGCCCTCGCCGTAAAGCTCCACCCATTTGTCCCACACATCGTGCGGCACTGTCGAATGCTCCCGGGCAAACACCTGCATCTTGTAATGCTTGTGTATGACCTCGCCCTGGCGGTTAATGACGAAAGCACAATTGAAAAAGCGCTCCGGGATCTCCGGGTGCGTGACCTTGGCCTGGGCGATGATGAAGCCATCCAACCCCCTCGCCAGGTCGCCGAGGTACTCGGTTTCCGGGCCCGGAATCTCGATGGCCAGCCGCTTGATGTAGTCGACGTGATCCCAGTCAAAAATCTCGTCGGTAAAACCCTGCAGCGCGCCTTCCGGAATTGCGTACAGCCGCACCGGCAGCTCGATTTCCGTCACATTCTTGGCCGCGAATGCGAGCTCTGCAATATGGTCCAGATTACGCTGGATTTCAGACCGCTCTTTTGGTCCGACCATCACCGGCTGCAGGGCCAGCGCCATGTATTGATCGATCGGCGTGTCGCTGGACATCTTCTTCCCTCCCACGGGTCCCGAGGCCGACTATGATAGTGCATGCTTTGAACGACAGGCACCCACGGTGAACACCTTCGCGCTGTTTGGCCCGGCACATTCGCTCAGCCTGCTGCTGACGCTGGCCATCGTCGTGCTGGTGCCGGTCAGCATCAGCCGCGTCGTGCCTGCCAGCCGGCATCGTCTATTGGGCCGGATCCTGGCAGCGGTACTCCTGCTGCATGAGCTCGGCAGGATCCTGTTGCGCGTCGTCGTACTGGACCTGCCGCTGCACGAAAATTTGCCGTTACATCTCTGCGGTGCCGCGTTGATCCTCACCGCGCTCTTGTTGTGGCGGCACAGCTATCGCATTTACGAGGTCGCCTATTTCTGGGCGATGGGTGGTTCGATTCCTGCGCTGCTCACGCCCGACTTGCCCGTCGATTTCCCGCATCCGGGTTTCATTACCTTCTTCACCGGCCACGGTCTCGTACTACTCGGCATAATGTACGCAACCATCGTGTATCAGTTCCGCCCGCAACTACGCTCCGTCGGTCTCGCAATTGGAGCGACGGTCGGTTATGCATTAATCATGATCCCGGTGAATCTCACTTTGGATACGAATTACCTGTACCTGTGCAGAAAACCCGCGCAGGCATCGCTAATGGACTACCTCGGACCGTGGCCCTGGTACGTGCTCGCGTTGTTCCTGGTCACGGTCGTGATCTGCTGGCTGTGCTACCTGCCGTTCGCGTTCGGCGCCCGCCCCCGGGCACGGCGATCCGGATAGGTCCGGACCTTTTGCGACGCGACAATAAAAGCGCTATGCTAGCTATTGAAAATCAGGGACTTATCCTCCCTGTCGCCAGGGGTGAACCGCAGTTGTGCGGCGGCGACTTATGTAATAAAAGTTAGTCAGTTTGTGACAGTGCTCACAGACTGAATTACGTTAAAGCGAGAGTCTGATACGGCGCGTTAGACAGGTAACGCGATATGAGCCGGAATGGGGTGTAACAGCAGGAGGTCAGAGGGAAAGCTCGCACACAGGACGAATAACAAGAACAACAAAGGTACGAGTGACCTCCGATAATCACAGGAGCGAAAGATGATGATCGTACCCGAATCGAAACAGGAGTCCGGTGAAAACACCGGGCAGAGTTTCATCAGCCATCTGACGACCTTTGCGTCGACTCACAAAGCCTCCAGGTGGCGCGGTACGTTCGCCGAATTTCTTGAAGACATCCTTCCGGCCAATCCGGAGCGCTTCACGCGCAGCAGCCATCAGTACATCTATGACATGCTGTGCTGGTACCAGAAAGACAAACGCGGCCCCGGCAACGCCGGCGGCGCGGTTCCCAAGGATTTGTTTGTCGAAGACCTGTACGGGATCGATTCTTCCCTCGATCGCGTCGTCGAATATTTCAAAGCAGCGAGTGCCGGCTCCGACGTCGGTCGCCGGTTGTTGCTGTTGCTCGGCCCGCCGTCCGGTGGCAAGTCATCCCTGGTCATTCTGCTGAAGCGGGCGCTCGAGGAATACAGCCACACCAGCGAAGGCGCGCTGTTTGCCCTCACCGGCTCGCCGCTCCACGAATCGCCACTGAATCTCATTCCGGCCAGCATGCGCTCGAAGTTCCGTGAGACTTATGGTGTCGACATCCAGGGTGAATTGAGCCCGCACAGCCAGGCACGGCTCGATGACGAATTCAACGGTGACTTCATGCAGTTCCCGGTAGAACGCATCTTCCTGAATGAAGCCTCGCGCGTCGGCATTGGCACGTATGCGCCACATGACCCGACCACGGCCGATATTGCGGACCTCGTCGGTTCCGTCGATCTATCAAAGGTGGCCGAGGTCGGCGATGAAGGTGACCCGCGGGCCTGGTCATGGTCTGGTGCCGTCTACGCTGCCAGCCGCGGCGTGCTGGAGATGATCGAGATCCTGAAGGTCAAGCGGGAGTTTCTGTACCTGTTGCTGACCCTGACGCAGGAAAAGAACGTCAAGGTGTCGCGCTTCCCGCTGATCCACCTGGACGAGACCATCCTGGCTCACACCAACCTGGCCGAATTCAACAAGTTCCTGCAGGAAAAGGAAAACGAGGCGCTGCTGGACCGTATGGTCATTATCAAGGTGCCCTACTCCCTGTCCTACCAGGACGAGTCCCGGATCTACCGCAAGCTGGTTTCGAACGCACCGGCGTTTCGTGAGGTGCATCTCGATCCACATGTACTGAAACTGGCCGCGGTGTTCGCAATCCTGACCCGCATGGGCGAATCCGAGCGCGAAGGCCTGGACGCGTCGAAGAAACTGCGCCTTTACGCCGGTGAGGATGCCGAGGGCTTCTCGCAGTCCGACGCGCCGAAAATCAGGGCGGAGTGTCCCGACGAAGGCATGAACGGCGTCAGCCCGCGCTTCGTGATCAATGCGATTTCGAATGCGATCACCCGCAGCGACAAGCGCAGCCTGACCAGCATGGAAATGCTGCTCGCGCTGAAAGACTCCATCGAGAGCGATGCGCGCATGGACGCGGGCCAGAAAAAGAGCTGGGTCGACTTCCTGGTCGCCGCCCGCAAGGACTTCTACAACCGCTGGGTCAAGGAAGACGTGCATCGTGCGCTGTTCGCATCGTTTGAAGACGAGGCGCAGGAGCTGCTGGAGAAATATCTCGACGAGGTCGAGGCGTCGCTGGACCAGCGCAAGCTAACCGATCCGATCACGGGCGAGGAACGTCCGGCCGACGAGCGGTTCATGCGCTCGGTCGAAGAGAAGATCAAGATCTCCGACTCCGGCAAGGACTCGTTTCGGCAGGAAGTCGTGCGCAAGGCGATGGTGTCGTTCAAGGCCGGCGAGAAATTCACGCTGGACAGCCACAGCCGGCTGCACGAAGCCATCGAGCAGTACCTGTTCGAAGAGCGCCGCGACGTGCTGCGTCTGGTTACCTCCGCCGCGCGCCCAGACGACGAAGCCGAGCAGAAGATTTCCGCGGTCCAGGATCGCCTGGTGCAGGAGTACGGTTACGACATTCACAGCGCGAAAGAAGCGCTGAACTACGTCACCACGCTGTTGTCGCAGGAATAGGATGCTTATCGGGTCAATGCAGTGAGTTACACGCCGTCTACGTTCTCCGCCTACGGTGGCGAAACAGGTCGTCAGTGGTACGACCTGTTTTCGCGTGGCGCGCGGGACTGGCTGCGGCACAATGACAAGATCCGGCGAGCCGTCAAGGAAAAACTGCCTGAAGTGATTTCCAATGCCGACGTGCTCGGCAGCGGCGACCAGACCGTGAAGGTGCCGGTTCGCATCATGGAGCATTTCCGCTTTCGGCTGCGCGACGCCGACAAACAGGAAGGCGTGGGCCAGGGCGACGCGAAACCTGGCGACAAGCTCGGCAAGGCCAAGCAGAAAAAGATGCAGCAGGGCGGCAAGGAGGCCGGCGGCGAGGGTGAAGGCGGCTACCAGTTCGTGCTCGAGCTCAAGGTCGATGACATCATCGACTGGCTCTGGGAGGAGCTGAAACTGCCAAACCTCGAGGCGAAGTCCGGCGCGACCCGTGACGACGACTACACGCGCGAGGGCTGGAACCGCCGCGGCGCGCGGTCCCGCCTTGATCGTCGCCGCTCCATGAAAGAGTCCATCAAGCGACGCGCCGTCGACAAGGACGGACCGTCGTTCATCGACGATGACCTGCGCTTTCGGCAACTGGTGAAGCGCACGCAGCCGTCGACCAAGGCCGTAGTGTTTTTTGCCATGGACGTGTCGTCGAGCATGCAGGAGCGCGATCGACAGCTCGCCAAGACATTTTTTTTCTGGGTGATCCAGGGCCTGCGCCGGCAATACCAACACATCGAGCCGGTGTTCGTTGCGCATACCGTGAAGGCCTGGGAATTCGACGAAAGCGAATTCTTCCAGGTGCGCGGCTCCGGCGGCACGGTCGCCTCGACCGCATTCGACGTGGTCGACGAGATCATCGACAAGCGCTACGACCCGTCCCAGTACAACATCTACCTGTTCTACGGGTCGGATGGTGAGAATTTCCGGGATGACCACGAAGCGGCGCGGACCGGGCTGACCAAGATCGGTGAGCGCGCCAGCTACATGGGCTACATCGAAACCTCCGCGTCCGCCGACCAGGTGCTGGATACGGAAACCGCCAAGATTTTCGAAGAAGTGTCCGCGGGCGGCATGCCGACTGGCAGCTATGCACTAACCACGGATGATTCGATCTGGGACGCCATACGCGCCTTCTTTCAAGAACAGCAAGGCGCCAACGCGGCCTGAGTGGCCTTCGACCAGGGGGAAGCCAGGGATGAGTGCGAAACTCGAGGAATACGCCAGGGAACTGGAAACGCTGGGTCGGGGACTCGGTCTCGACTACTACCCGGTGCATTTCGAGGAAGTGCCGGACAGTTTCATGATGGAAATCGCGGTCTATGGCCTGCCGGTCCGCATGCCGCACTGGTCGTTCGGCGTCCGCTACATCTACCAGCTCATCCAGCACCGCATGGGACACTCGCGGCTGTTTGAAGTCGTGTTCCCGGGCAACCCGGGCCGCGCCTATCTCGCGAAAAACAACAGCGTGCAGGAAAACACGCTGGTGACCGCCCATGTGCTGGGACACGCCGATTTTTCCAAAAATAATGACCTGTTCAAGCGCAGCCAGGAACAGCTGGGCTACAAGATTGTCGAGCAGGCCGCGAATCACGCGCGCCGAATCGCGATGGCGATCGAGGAACACGGTGAGCAAAAGGTCGAACGCGTGCTCGATGCGGCGCTGGCGCTCGAGAGCCACATCGACGTGTTCCGGGGCGTGCGTCGCGTGACGCACGACGATGCGCAAGGCCCGGCCGCCGTGTCGGATGGTTCTTTCAAGGCGCGTTTCATGAACCTGCCCGGCGAAGAGTCGCCCGGCGCTACGCCTGACGGTGACGAGGCCGCGCAGCCGGAAAGCCTGAGCGAGCGCGATCTGTTGTGGTTCATTGCGAATAACGCACCAGAACTCGAAGACTGGGAACGCGACATCTTTCTCGCCGTGCGCGAGGAGTCCTTCTATTTCTATCCGGTCTTCGCCTGCCAGATCATGAACGAGGGCTGGGCCTCGTATTGGCACGCGCGATTGTTGCGGGAGGCCGACTTCCTGCCGCACAGTGACTATCTGGATGCCATCAAGACGCACTCGGACGTCGTGCGCCCGCACGCGGCCGATCACCAGGCCTCATTGAACGTCAATCCCTATCACCTCGGCTTCTGTATGTGGGAGAAAATCGTCGAGGACCAGGGACTGGAACGGGCGTTCGAAATCCGCGCGAACGACGACGACTTCAGTTTCATCCGCAACTACCTGACCGAAGACCTGGCGGAGGAGCTCAAGCTGTTCCGTTACGAGGCCAGCAAGGAAGGCCCGATCTCGGTGCTGGATCACGATATCAATGCGCTGCGGGACACGATCCTGGCGCCGAAGTACAACTTCGGTGCGCCGGCGGTGCAGGCGACACAGATCGATATCGATGGCACGCTGCACCTCGAACATCATCATGAAACCGATGGTCGCGGCCTGGACCTGAGCCGTTCCGAGAAGGTGCTGGAGTACGTGCAACGCATGTGGCGCCGCCCCGTGAAACTGGAAACCGTCGACGCCCGCGGCACGCCGCGCACCCTCTGCTACCCGGCCTGAACCTTTGACCCCATCGTCGCAGGACTCCGACGGCGTCCGCGATCCACCCGTCACGCTGCACGGCGCGCTGCGCTATCTCGGACCTGGCATGGTCATCGCGGCCGGCCTGGTCGGTTCCGGGGAACTGATTGCGACCACCAAGGCGGGCGCGCAGGCCGGCATCGGCCTGCTGTGGGTGATCGTGCTGGGCTGCACGGTGAAGGTGTTCGCGCAGATCGAACTCGGGCGCTACACGGTCAGCAGTAATGAAACCACGCTGACGGCAATCAACCGCATCCCCGGCCCGCGGCTCGGCGTCAACTGGATCATCTGGCTGTGGCTGCTGATGATGGCCACGACCTTCGGCATGCTCGGCGGCATTCTCGGTGGCGTGGGACAGGCGCTGGCGATGACCATTCCTTTGACCGGTGACTACGTCGTCGCGCTGCAGACCGCGACCGAACCGGACGCACGGGACCCGCGCACCTGGGCGATCATCATTGGCGTCGGCACGGCGCTGCTGCTGTTCTTCGGCCGCTATACGCTATTGCAAACGCTGTGCGTCGGCATGGTGTTCGCGTTCACAGTAATCAGCGTCGGCAACATGTTCATGCTGCAGACGACCGACTACGCCATCCCGGTCGGCGATGTCCTGCGCGGATTGTCTTTCGCCTGGCCCGACGAGCCCGGCGTCTGGCTGACGGCCCTGGCCGCTTTCGGCATTATCGGCGTCGGCGGCACCGACCTGGTGGTCTATCCCTACTGGTGCCTGGAACGCGGCTATGGGCGTTTCATCGGTCGCCGTGGCGACGACCCGGAATGGGTCGCCCGGGCGCGCGGTTGGCTCCGGGTCATGAAGATCGACGCACTCGTGTCGCTGTGCATCTATACGCTGACGACGGTGGCGTTCTTCTTCATCGGGGCCGCGGTACTGCACCGGGACGGCAGTGATCCGGACGGCATGCGCATGGTCAGCACCCTGGCCACAGCCTACGTGCCGGTGTTTGGCAACTATGCGAAAACCCTGTTTCTCGCCGGCGCGCTGGCGGTGCTGTATTCGTCGTTCCTGGTCGCCAATGCCGGCGCGGCGCGATTGCTGACGGACTTCGGCCGCGTACTCGGCGCACTGCCTAACACCGAAAAAGCGCAGCAGCGCTCGGTCGCAACGCTCTCCGTCGGCTTGCCCCTCCTCTGCCTGCTGATCTACCTGACGGGCTGGAATCCGGTGCGACTGGTCGTCGTCGGGGGCCTGGTGCAATCGCTGGTGCTGCCGGCGATTGGTTTCAGCGCGCTGTACATGCGCTATAAGTTGACCGATAAACGTCTGCGGCCCGGTAAGGCCTGGGACGCCGCGCTGATCCTGTCCTGCCTCAGCCTGCTGTTGGTGGGGCTGTTCAGCCTGACGCAAGTACTGACATCGTGAAGGACTGAACATGAACGATTCCGACCCACTGGCCGCCGACAAACAGGCAGTGACCGATTTGGTCCACCGGATTTTTTCCACCTACCAGCAGTTCGACCCGGACCGATTGAACGAATGCGATGCGCCCGAGTGCACGATCTGGGACCTGTTCGAACCGGAGCTGGTGCAGGGCGGGCCGGAAGCGCGCAAAAAGTTCCGGCAGAAAGATATGTCCGACTCGGTCAAACGCGGACCCTTATCGATCGACATCGAGCCGCCGGTGGTGGACATCTGGGACGATTTCGCGGTTGCGCGTTACTACCTGAACTATGAATTCCAGCCGCCGGGCGCGCTCAAAGGCGCGGTGCGCATCACCACGGTCGCGCGCCGCATCGATGGCGAATGGAAGCGTGTGCATCACCACGAGGGTGCCGTACCGACCGGCCGACCGCCACTGACAGCCGACTGACCGGCAACGACCGGTCAGCGGTGTTGCAGAATCGTCGCGCGGTTGGCGGCCATGAATTCGTCCACCGCCGCACCGTACTCATCCAGCGTGGTTTTGCACAGCGCATCGGTCTGCAGCGCCTCCCACCAGCTGGCCAACCGCCCGGGCGCTGCCGTCGGGTCCGGGATTTCGTCGAAGGCCGGGAAGATCACGTTCTTCAACAACTGCACGTAGGGGCCCAGCGCACAGTCGCCAAGTGTCGGCGCGTCACCAACACAAAACGGTCCATCGCCCATGAAATAGTCCAGCGAACGAAACGCTTGGTCCAGCCCCGCGGCGATTTCATCGACCACGTTCCGATCCCGATGTTCCGGATCAAGGTGCGGCAACAACGGTCGAAATCGCGGCGAAATATAGAGATCGGTGATGCGGGCCACCAGGCGCGTGGTCACCCGGTCCAGCGGATCATGAGGCATGCCCGGTCGGTCCGGCCCAAGATCGTCGAGATAGTCACAAATCACGCCGGACTCCGGGATGATCCGGTCACCGAGATCCAGCCCCGGGACCTTACCGAGCGGATTGATCGCGTGATACTCCGGCGAGCGCGGATTGTCGCCGGGCACCGGCGCGCGTTCCAGTTCGACACCCTTCAGTCGCGCATACATGATCACGCGCATCACATACGGTGACGCGAGCGCGCCATACAGTTTCATGGCTTCTCCGCCAATTCGAAACTCAGGCCGGCATTTTTGGTTAGCCGCGCGAACAATGACTCGCCCATGGCCGACACCGGCGTCCAGAATCCACCACCGACCTCGATTGAGTCCTGCGCGAGGCAGATGGCCGACTCCGCCAGCATTTTGCTGGTCGACCCGTAACCCGGATCGCGATCGCCGCGCACCCGTGCGCGGAGGATCTCGCCATCTGGCATCCGGCCCCACAAGAGCAGGTTGAAGAACCCGGTCTCCCGGGTTCTGCGATCAGGTCCCTCGCCGGGTTTCGGGGCCAGGCGCTCGAGTACATTCCGGCGCGACCAACTGCTCGCGTTGGCCAGCATCATCGCACCGAGAAAAGCTGTCACACCGGCTGCGCCGAGCCAGCCACCGGGACCCTTACCGGTGAAAACGGCCTCGCGATAGCGGAAGTCCCGCCCATACGGATAATCCAGCAGTGCATTGGTGCGCCGGACAATACGGGTATTGATCGCGGCCATCACGAATGGCGCCGTCCAGCCGCCCGCCACGGCGTCGAATTCGATACCGGCCTGGTCACGCCCGTCCGGTCCCTGCCGCTCGCCGGCCGGATTCAGTGCATAGGGATCGACCAGCACACGCGCAACCTCACGGTCGGCCTGCGCTTCGGCCGCGGCATTCATACCGCTGGCAACGGTGCCGCCGCTCACACCGCCGCGCGAGCCCTTGACCAGCAGTCGAATCTCTCCGCATGGCACCCTGAAGCGCGCCCGCGCCTGCTGCTGCAGGAACCACACGCCGAAATCCGACGGGATCGAATCGAACCCGCAGGCATGCACGATGCGGGCGCCGGTCTCGCGAGCTGTAGCTTCATAGGCGTCGATCATGCGCCGCATCCACTGCGGCTCACCGGTCAGATCACAGTAATGCGTGCCGCATCCCGCACAGGCCTCGACCAGCTCACTGCCGTATTTCGCGTACGGACCCACGGTGGTCAGCACGACACGCGTGCTGCCGGCAATCCGCTGCAGCGAGGCGCGGTCATGACTGTCACCGGTCAGAATCGGCACGCTGTCGGGTGCGGCGCCGAGATCGTTTAACACCGTCGCCAGTTTGTCCCGGTTTCTGCCGGCGACGGCCCACCGCAGCACGTCACCCGGCGGATAGTGCGCAAGCAAATATTCGGCGACCAGCCGCCCGGTGAATCCCGACGCGCCCCAGACAACGATGTCATAGGGCCGCTCCGCAGTTGGCACAGGAGTAGTCATCGGGATTAAGCTAACATCCACGCGGCTGTCGGAGAAGAACAATGAGTTTCGTCGAGGCCCGGAACTATGCCCTGTGGGTCGAACACATCCACGGGAATACGGACCTGCAGAAAAAGATCGAAGGCATGGACCCGGGCGAGCTGATTGAGCTCGAGGTCGAGGGCGTACGCAGCCAATGGGAAAAAATCGTCGTGCCGGCGGCGGCAGGCCAGCGTCACGGACTCCGGGCCGCCGGTGAGGCACAGCAGCACTGGCATTCGCTGCGCAACTACCGGCACGGACAGCTGGCAACGCTGAAGGACTGCTCCTGAACCGCGCACCGGACAGCACGCGATGAGCGCCGAGCGTCGGTTCGATCCGGTGCATATCGGCTGGTCAGTCGGCACACTGGGCGTGTCTCTGCAACTCAATACCTTTGCCGTCATGGTGCTGTTTTTTCTTGTGACGGTACTGAAGATTGAACCGGTGATCGCAGGCGCACTGATCACAGGCTCGAAACTCTACGACGCAATCACCGATCCACTGATGGGCGCGATCAGCGACCGGACCCGGACGCGCTGGGGCCGGCGCCGCCCTTATTTGATGATCGGCGGCCTTGGCTGCGGCCTGTCGTTTGCGTTGCTGTTCGCAATTCCGCCGATGTCCGACCCGATGATGTTGTACATCTATGTCGGGGCAGCACTGATCCTGCTGTCAACCTTCTACACCATCTTCAACGTGCCGTACCTGACCATGCCGGCGGAAATGATCGACGACTATCACGAACGTTCCGTGATGATGTCTTACCGCGTATTCCTGATTTCCGTCGGTACGCTGATCGGCGTCTCTGCCGCGCCAGCCATGCCTACCTGGTTCGAGGAGGGCTTGGGTCTAAATGAGCCGGCCGCTTACCGGTTGATGGGCGCCATCATCGGCGGCCTGATGTCAGCCGCGATGGTTGCGTCGTTCTTCGGCACCGCCCGCGCCCGCTTCACCGATCCGGTGCGCGACTCGATGCCGCTCGGCCAGAAGATCCAGCTGATGCTGAGCAATACACCGTTCCTGCTGTATCTCGGCCTGAAGCTGGCCGGCCTGTTTTCGCTCGCGGCCGTGCTCGCGTCGCAACTGTTCTTCGTCGTGTACATCATGGAGCGCTCGCCGGCCGTGGTCGCAATCTTTGGCCTGGCACAGTTCGCCGCGCAGATCGTCACCATTCCGATGTGGCTGCAGCTCTCGAAACGCACGAGCAAGACCTACATCTTGGTGCTCGCCAGCATCGCCACGCTGCTCATCTCGGCGACCTGGTTCCTGTCCGGACCCGGGGAGCCGTTATGGGTCTATGGTCTGCGCGGCGTGCTGCTGGGCATCGCGGCCGCGGGCACGCTGCTGGGCACGCAGGCCATCCTGCCGGACATCATGGAATACGATTACCGGCGCACGGGCCTGCGTCGCGAAGGCATCTACGCCGGCATGGCCAGTTTCATCGAAAAGATCTCGTCGGCGTTTGCCGGGGTCGTGATCGGCGGCTTCCTCAGCGCGATGGCCTTCGACAAGGAGCTGCCGCCGGGTGAGCAGCCCGAATCTGCCCTCCTCGCCATCCTGATCTGCATGGCGGTAATCCCGATGGCCACGCTGGCTATCAAGCTGATCTGCCTGTATTTCTTCAAGCTCGACGAACGCACGCTGAAATCGACCGGGCCGGTCGCGGGCAGCAGCTAGCGCCGCCGCGCCAAGCGCCGCTTGGCCTATACTGTTTAGCAGTCAAGGAGGCAGACAATGGCCAGAAATCCAGATCACGCGATGCTGGCGCGTGCCAGTCATGACGAAGCCGCCCGCACGAGTTTCATCGGGGCGCTGAAACTCTATGTCGGTCGACGCCTGCGGCCCGGCAATCGCGCGTTCTTCGAACTGGAGGCCAAACCCGACTATGCCGTGGCGATCGGCAAGGAGCCGGCAACGCCGGAGGAGATTTCCACCGCCATGCACGGCAATCCGCACTGGCAACTCTGGAGCGCAATGAATCGCGCCACGCAGGAGCAGATGTGGGCCTCGGTGCAGGACACGCTGCTGCGCGAGACGCCACGCCTGACCGAGGTCTGGAAAGAGCTGTGTCAGCGGTCGGACAAGCGGGGCTCGCTGGAACTCGACCCCGATTGCGACGTGCCGGAAGTCATTCGGCGCTCGGAAATCCACTTGCAGCCCGGCGGCTACACCCTGGATCGCGGCGACGACGATTTCCTGGCCGGCGCGTTCTACGAGTCCGGCGGTGCGGTCTATTCCAGGGCCCAGGGAGTCGGCACCAAGGAGAGCAAGGCTGAAATCATTATTCGCCTGCTCGAAAACCGCTACCCGGGATTCACGCCGACCCGGATTCTCGACATGGCCTGCTCCGCAGGTTCGTCGTCCACGCCCTACGCCGAGGCCTTCCCCGAGGCGGAGGTTCATGCCATCGATATCGGGCCCGGGCTTTTGCGTTACGCGCATGCGCGTGCCGAGGCGCTGGGCGTCGCCGTGCATTTCCACCAGCGGAATGTCACGGACACGGGCTTCCCGGATGGGAGTTTCGATCTCGTCGTGTCGCACAACGCCATGCACGAGATGTCCGACGAAACGGTCGGCGCGATGATGCGCGAGTCGCACCGGTTACTTAAACCCGGTGGCGTCTGCGTGCACCAGGACGTGCCGCTGCGCTACGAAAACCTCGATGACTACATGCAGTTCGACTATGGCTGGGACCTGAACTACAACTGCGAACCATTCTGGAAAGTCTATGCCACCAATGATTTACCGGGGCTGATGACCGCTGCCGGTTTCAAGGCTGACGACGTTTATGTGGGCTTCGCCGATCAGTCCGACCACAAGTTTCGTTGGTACGTTGCGACCGCAAAAAAGGCCTGACCCGCCATGTCGACCGACAGCCCGTTCGAACGCCCGGCCCAGGAGAAACGCCCGGAATTCAGTCCGGATGAACCCATCGCGGAACGACTGGTCCGATTGTTCATGAACCTGACCACGGAGCTTGCCGTAGTCCGAGAGCGGCTCGATACAGTGGAGCACCTGTTAGCGGAGAAAGGTCAGGTCACCGCGGCCGATATCGAGAATTACGTGCCCGATGGCGACACAGAGGCACAACGGCGCGCGTGGCGCGAGGCCTATATCCAGCGCGTGTTTGCCGATTTGCAGGCAGAAGTAGATCACGCGATCGCTGAAGCCGGCCAGTCTGCCGACGCCTTCGGTGCCGGCAAGCGATAGCGCGATGGCCGCCGACCAACCCGCCCGAGTCGCGTTCATCGGCCTCGGCGTGATGGGCTTTCCCATGGCCGGTCACCTGTCCCGGGTCGGTCACGACGTCGTGGTCTATAACCGCACCGCGACCAAGATGGACATCTGGCTCGCGGACTTCACGGGCCGCGGCGCACCGACCCCGACCGAGGCAGCTCGCGATCGCGATATTGTGTTTGCCTGTGTCGGCAATGACGATGATGTGCGCGAAATCGCCACTGGGAAATACGGCGCGTTTCACGGCATGTCCGCCGGCGCCGTGTTCGTCGACCACACGACAACATCAGCGAAGCTGGCGCAGGAGCTGGCTGGCGCTGCTACCGAGCGCGGCTTCGGTTTCCTGGACGCGCCGGTCTCAGGCGGTGAAGCCGGCGCGCAGAACGGCACGCTCACGGTCATGACCGGCGGCGAACAGGCGGTATTCGATCGCTGCCGCGCCGTGATGGGCGCGTACGCCAGTACCGTCACGTTGATGGGACCGGCGGGCGCGGGTCAGCTCACCAAGATGGTCAACCAGGTTTGCATTGCCGGGGTGCTGCAGGGACTGTCGGAAGGCCTGGATCTCGCGCTGCGTACCGGGCTCGATGCCGACCAGGTGCTCGACGTGATTTCCAAAGGCGCGGCGCAGTCCTGGCAAATGGACAACCGCGGCCAGACCATGATCCGGGACGAGTTCGATTTCGGGTTCGCCGTCGACTGGATGCGCAAGGACCTGGATATTTGCCTGGCGCAGGCGCACGAGGCCGGCGCGCTGCTGCCGCTGACCGCGCTGGTCAACGAGTTCTACGCGCGCCTGCAGGCCCGCGGCGGCGGCCGCTGGGACACCTCCTCGCTGATTCGCCTGCTGCGCGAACCCTGACCGGCGGCCGCAGCCGGCGATTCGCGTACAATCGCTGACCTGACAACAAACCCGGCGTCGAGCCCGACGTCGTCACAAGAACGGAGAAGCCACCGTGAAACTCGAGACCCTTTGCCTGCATGCGGGTACGAGCCCCGATCCGACTACGAAGTCCCGCGCGATGCCGATCCATCGGACGACCGCCTATGTGTTCGACAGCACGGAACACGCGGCCAACCTGTTCGGCCTGCGCGAGCTGGGCAACATCTACTCGCGGATCATGAATCCGACCCAGGATGCGCTGGAACAGCGGGTCGCCGCCCTGGAAGGCGGCGCTGCCGGGCTCGCGCATTCATCGGGCACGGCTGCGATCTTTAACGCCATCAACAACATCTGCCGGGCGGGGGACGAGATCGTCAGCGCCGGCAACCTGTATGGCGGCACATTCACGATGTTCAACGACATCTTTCCGCAGTTCGGTTTGAAAGTGCATTTTGTCGACGCCAACGACCCGGATGCGTTTGCGGCGGCAATCAACGACAACACCCGGGCGCTGTTCTGCGAAACGCTGTCGAACCCGGCCTGCGACGTCACCGACATCGAGGCCGTAGCTGCGGTCGCGCATGGGCACGGCCTGCCGCTGATCGTCGACGCGACCTTCACTACGCCGGTGTTGCAGCGGTCGATCGACTTTGGCGCCGACATCGTCGTGAATTCATTGACCAAATGGATGGGCGGACACGGTACCGGCATTGGCGGCATGGTGGTCGACGCCGGGCGCTTCGACTGGCGCGGTGACAAGTTCCCGCTGATGAACGAGCCGGACTCGAGTTACCACGGCCTGCGCTGGGCGCACGACCTGCCGGAGGAACTGGCCCCGATCGCGTACCTGCTGCGCATGCGCACCGTGCCATTGCGTAATCTCGGGGCCTGCATCAGCCCGGACAACGCCTGGATTTTTGCGCAGGGTCTCGAGACCCTGCCACTGCGCATGGAGCGGCATTGCACCAACGCCCACCAGGTCGCGCGCTACCTGCAGGAACACGAACAGGTGGACTGGGTGCGCTATCCCGGCCTGCCCGGTGATCCGGCCTTCGACAAGAACGACAAGTACCTGAACGGCATGGGTGGCCCAATGGTCGTCTTCGAAATCCAGGGCGGCCAGGCGGCCGGTCAGGCCTTCATTGAAGGCTTGGAGCTGTTCTCGCACCTGGCCAATGTCGGTGATGCCAAGAGCCTGGCAATCCATCCCGCTACGACCACGCACTCGCAGCTCAACCCGGAACAGCAGGCGGGGGCCGGCATTACCCCGGGACTGGTGCGGCTCGCCGTCGGCATCGAGCATATCGATGACATCGTTGCGGATATCGACCGGGCACTCGCCGCGGCGAATTCCTGACGGCGGCCGGCGCTGGCCACGCTGCGCAGAACGTGACGACGCAACTCGCTCATATCGACCGGCTGTCGCTGGAAAGCGGCCAGGTGCTGCACCACGTGCCGGTTGCGTACCGGACGTGGGGCGAGTTGAACGCCGCAGCGGATAACGTCATCGTCATTTGTCACGCGCTGACCGGCAATACCGATGCCGACGACTGGTGGAGCGGCCTGATCGGCCCGGGCAAAGCCATCGACACGCATCACTACTTCGTCGTGTGCGCGAATGTCATTGGCTCACCCTATGGCTCGGTATCGCCATTGACCGTGAACCCACAGACCGGCCAGGCCTGGGGGCCAGATTTCCCGACGACAACCGTGCGCGACTGTGTCGCCCTGCATCGCCAGTTACTCGAACAGCTCGGCGTGGCGCGGGTCGCGTTCGCCATCGGCGGTTCACTCGGCGGCATGCAGGCTCTGGAGTGGGCTTTTCACGGCGACTTCGTGCGGGGGCTGGTGCCGATCGCGGTCGGCGGCCGGCATTCGGCCTGGTGTATTGGCTGGAGCGAGGCCCAGCGGCGTGCCATTGTCAGCGACTCACGCTGGCGCGACGGCCTCTACGACGTGAATGACCCGCCGGTTGACGGCCTGGCCGTCGCCCGCATGATGGCGATGATTTCCTATCGGTCGTTTGAAGAATTCGACGAGCGTTTCGGGCGCGAACAAAGCGATGACGGGTTTCACGCGGAAACGTATTTGCGCCACCAGGGCCAGAAGCTGGTCGATCGCTTCGATGCCAATTGTTATCTGCGGCTCACGGAAGTCATGGACACGCACGATGTCAGTCGGGATCGCGGGCATTACCTCGACGTCCTGCGCGGCATCGAGCAGCCCACGCTGGTGGTGGGTATCACCACCGATATCCTCTACCCGCTGGAGGAACAGCGTGAGCTCGAAGTGAATATTCCGAATGCGGAGCTTGCGGTACTGAAAGCGAACCAAGGCCACGACTCTTTCCTGATTGCCCAGGAGCAGCTCGACGCGCAGGTACGCCGCTGGCGAGAGGCCAATATCGATCCGCTGGTAAGCTAGCGAATCACCGACCGGAGAACGCGATCGTGCGAATTGATGCCATCAGCATCGGCAACCAGCCACCCGACGACGTCAACGTGATCGTCGAGGTACCGCTCGGCGGCCAGCCAATCAAATACGAAATGGACAAGGCCGCCGGCACGCTGGTGGTCGACCGGTTTCTATATACGCCGATGGCCTATCCCGGGAACTATGGCTTCGTGCCGCATACGTTGTCCGAAGACGGCGACCCGATCGATGTTTTGATCTGTAACAGCCGCGCACTGATAGCTGGTTGCATAATTAATGTGCGACCCATCGGTGTCTTGATCATGGAGGACAACGCCGGCCAGGATGAGAAAATACTCGCCGTGCCGTCACAAGCGCTGACGAAGCGCTACGACGACATCGACAGCTACGGGGACCTGCCTGACATCACCTTGCGCCAGATCGAGCACTTTTTCGAACACTACAAGGACCTCGAGCCCGGCAAGTGGGCGCGCATCGGCGACTGGCATGGTCCCGATGACGCGCGGCGCATGATCGTCGAAGCGATCGAGCGCGCTGGCGACCGCGGCTGACGCTCAGCCGCCGCGCATGCGCTGGCGCACCAGTTCGCCGGCCTCCTGGTAGGTTTCGGGCAAATTCTCCAGGAACGCATTCGGCTGGAACGCCGGCTGATAAGCCTGCAGCACCGGCGCGATCAGCGCAGCCGGCACCTCCCGGAACCTACGGTTTTCGCGGAAGTCGGCGATCGGAATGCGCGCATAAGCGACGTCTTCATGATGATTGCCCGTTTTGCCAATCGTGTTACCGCGCGGATCGATAACCACCGTGCCCTCGTCCTTCGCACCGGCCGCATCCGGAAAACCGATGTTGTCCGGTGACACCGAATTGCCGACACCGACTGTGTAAATGCGGTTAGTCTTCGCGGCCTCGGTCGCGCTGGCCGCGTTGGAGCCGCCGGTCACGGTCATGATCAGCAACTCCGTGCCCTTCAACGCCAGGCACTGGTAGATCATTGGCTCGATACCGACCGCGGTCATCGCGATGTTACCGATGTCGGTGCGCGCCACCGGCAGGGTCGCATCCCAGCCGTACATTTCGACGTAGCGATCGAGGACGTTATAGACCGTCGTCCCAATCAGCGCACCGGCGCCGAACAGGCCGAGAATATTGCGCGCCTTCCATTGCTTCGACACGATTTCGCCGGTCGGTCCCACGATGACTGACATATTGATCACATGATTCGGCCAGTCTTTATCGCGCGCATAACAGCCGAAGGCGATGTAACAGTCGAACTCCTTTGCGCGCGCGCCGATCTCCTCCGACTCGGGTCCGGGCAAATCGAACGCGACCTTGTTGAGCTCAGTCCGGGTCCAGGGCTGGAACCCCTGGATCGGGAATTCGTGCATGCAGATCAGGTCCTGCTTCCCGCCCCAGCGCCGTTCACGGTTCCACGCATCCGGTGAGCCTTGCGCGATGTCGATCAGCTTCAGCGTGTGGTCCAGGTTTGCGCGCATGGTTTTCTTCAGGTTGTCGATATCCACGGCGCGCACCCGGGACTGGATCGCGGCGACGCTGATGGCGTCCTGGCGCAGCGGCACGGTTTCGTAGACGCCACGCTGGGCGGCGGCAATCTTCTTGTCGCCCGCGTGCGCACCGGCCTGCGAAGCGCCGGGCGCCAACGCGATTACGCCGGCCGCGCCGGCGCCGGCCAGCAACTCGCGACGCGTGGTTTCGAAGGGCTCTTTCTTCTTGCTCATATCGAGCCTCCCTGTTGAAGAAACGAAGAGGTATTGGTGATCGTTCAGACGTAGATCATGATCGGGTCCAGCGGCGCATCGCGGTTCAGCAGATCAACCCGCTTGCACTGAATGCGCAGCGCACCATGCGTGCCCTCCCGTCGCAACGTGTAGGTAACCCGCCCGGCGAACGTGTCCTGGCGACGGTGGTAGATGACCGCAATGACCACGCCCCGCGCCTGGTATTCAGTTGCACCGGCATCGGCATCGATTTCCAGCTCCGACAGAATGCGTACCGAACGCACGGGCTCGTCCATTGACGGCGACAGCGGATGGCCGAGATTGTTGCGCCGGATTTCCATCAACGCCTTGTTGTCGTAGATGAGTGAGTCGTGCGCATCCGGGCTGGTCTGCTCCTCCTCCAGCGGCATCCAGTAATAACCGTCGTCGGTGAACAGGCTCATCCAGCCATCGAGGTCGCCGCTGTTCAGGCAGGCCGTTTCGCGCGCGATCAGCTGCCGGATCTCGTCATGCAGACTGCCTGCGTATCCCGAACTCATGTCAGTCGACCACCATGTAATCCAGCCAGGCCCGGTACTGGTTGCGTAGGGCAAGATCACTCGTGCCGATCGCGGTCAGCGTGTCGCCATGCTGCTCGTCGCGGCCCAGGTGCCGGTGCAGGTCGATCCATTGGATGGCCCTAGTCTCGGCGGCCTCCTGGATGCGGTCGTAGCAGCTCAGGTCGTCCGGCCCGACGCAGGACGCGGGGGAATTGATCAGCCGTGAATAGCGCAGCGTCCGGTCGAGCATGTCCTGGGGCGCACCCTTCAAGCGGAATGTCCACGACTCGATCACGGTCTCGTTCACCGACACGGGTTTAACCACGCGAATCGACTGAATGCCGTCGCGCACGGTGCAAGACGGATAGACCAGCGTGTTGTGCTTGTTGTACGACAGGATCTCGCGCGTACGCTCCTCACCGTAGACCGCATGCATGCTCGCGAGGTAGTCAGGATACATTTCGTAGTGACTGAAAATACTCTTGCTGCCGCCCATGTAACCGTGACCGAGCGGCAGGCCGACGAAACCCATCTCGTCGAAAAAGTCGTAGCTGCCACCAAACGGCGCTATGACCTCGGCCTCGGGTCGGCCGTCGTCGGTATCGGGATGGGCTTCCACGTACTGGCGAACCGCATCACCGGTCGCCGCATGCGCGACCATTGGATGCATCGCGTCGTGCAGGTTCTCGATAAAGAACTTCCAGTTGTTGCGGTGGCGGAAACGGTGCCCGACCCGACCGGTGACCTCGACCTCGCCGTCCGGCGCGCGATCGACCATGTTGTCGATCGTCGCGCGGGTCTCACCGAGGAAAGTCTCAAGATCGGGACCGGTCTCGCTCAATGACGCAAACACAAAGCCGCGGTAAATGCCAACGCGCGGCAATCGCGGCATGCCAAATGCCGGGTCGTCGCGATCGAAGCCCACGTCTTCGTAGCCGCGCGGACTCGGCGTGGTGCGTAACGACCCATCGCTGCGGAAAATCCAGCCGTGATACGGACAGCGGAACAGGCCACTCTTCGCGTGTCCTGACCGCTGGTAACAGACGATCGCGCCCCGGTGACCACAACGGTTCTGCAACACGTGCACCGTATCACCGTCGGTGTGGCGCACCATCACAACCGGCGTCAGGCCGAGTGTAGTGGTGATGAAATCACCCGGCGCCGGCACCTGGCTGACATGGCCGACATAAAGCCACGCGCGGCCCCAAATTCGTTCCATTTCGAGCTTGAACACGGCCTCCGACGCATAAACGTCGCGGTGTACGCGCGCGTCCTCGACGAGCGCCTCGATACGGATCTGGTCAGCCTCACCCATTACGTCTCCCCGTTCTCCTGCCCAATTTATCAAACCCGGTACCCGTGCGGTTTTTGGCCACCCGCGGGTGGAACGCGTATACTTGGCGCAAGCTCTTACTGTAGCTTAAATACAACAAACAGGGGGTCACGATGAACGCATTCACTGCCGGCTGCGGGCGCTTGCTGCTGCTGTCCGCGAGCCTGACGGTTGCCGTACCTGCTTTTGCCCAATCGGGTGAGGGTTTCGTCCTGGAAGACGTCGTGGTTACGGCGCGGAAACGTGAAGAGAGTCTGCAACAGACGCCGGTTGCTGTGTCTGCTTTTACCGAAGACCAGCTGCGATTCCGGCAAGTGGAGCGCACGGACCAGCTGTCCGAAATTACGCCGAACCTGACGTTCGACGAAGCTTCGCCGTCGTCGGGTTCCAGTTCGGCCGCACAGATCTTTATTCGCGGTATTGGCCAGACCGATTTCACGCCGGTCACCGATCCCGGTGTAGGCCTGTACGTGGATGGCATCTACATGGCTCGCTCCCCTGGCAACGTGTTGGACTTCGTCGACATCGAACGCGTCGAAGTGCTGCGCGGCCCGCAGGGCACGCTGTTCGGGCGCAACACGATCGGCGGCGCCATCCTGGTGCATACCAAGCGGCCGGACCCGGAAGCGCTCACTGGCAGCATCAAGGGTCGCGTGGGTGACGACAGCCTGTACAACATCACGGGCAAGGTTAATGTGCCGCTGTCCGATACTGCGGCGGCGAATTTCGCGATCGACTGGATCGAGCGGGATGGTTACGTCACCCGGGCTGTTGACGGCCTTACGACTGGTGATCGCGATCGTTACTCACTGCGCGGCAGTCTGCTGTGGGATATCACGGAATCTTTCTCGTCTTACTTCACCGCCGACTACACGAAGATTGACGAGAACGGCCCGCCGACCGTATCGGGCGGCGTGAATGACGGCAGCGCACCAGGCGGTGGTGCATTTGGCACCTTCGGAAACGGCCTGCTGGCAAGTTGCAGCGCGATCAACATCAACAACGGTGGCTTTGGGCCGCCCGCCTACGGGCCTGCCGGTGGCGCACCGGTCACACCGGGCGTGTTGCAACCGACCCAGGGACCACCGTCGCTGCCGCCACCAGGCACCGGTTCCGGAGGCGCCGCGGGTTGTTATGGGCCGGATACCCGCGCCGGAAATTTCATCTCTGAAGGGACCTATCCCACCTTTTCAGAGCTGGATGTCTGGGGCGCCGCCTTGGAACTCGGCTGGGAAGTCAATAACTGGCTGGAGATCAAGTCCATTACCGGCTACCGGGAGATGGAAATGTTCTCGTCGCGCGATGGTGACCATACGCCAGCGAATGTGTTCAATACCCAGGATATCTTTGATCACGAGCAGATCACGCAGGAATTGCAGTTCATCAACAATTTCTTTGAGGGTCAGTTCCAGAGCCTGGTGGGCATCTATTACTTCCAGGAGGAAGGCAAGAACCTCAACCCGGTGACGTTGCCGGTCGGCGCAATCCGGAGTGGTGGTTTCTACGACAACGACTCCTGGGCCTTGTTCGCGCAGGGCACGTTCAATGCGACGGACAAGCTGGCCTTTACCTTAGGTATTCGGTACACCGAAGACACGAAGAACTACCTGCCGGACCAGATCGCGCTGGGCGACCCGTCACAGGGCTCCGTGCCCGGATTCCACCCGAACACCTGGACTGCATTCCAGGGGTTCTACCTGTCACCAGCGCCTCCGGGCAATGCGTTCGCACTGGCGCCCGGCGACCGGATATTGCTGAACCAGGAAAGCAAGGTCAGCTTCGACGATACCAACGTGCTGGCGAACGTGGCCTACAACTTCACGGATGAGGTCATGGCCTACTTTACGTTCTCCACCGGCTACAAGAGCGGTGGTTTCGATCAGCGCTTCGCCGGACCGACACCTGACGGCTTGCCGAGTACCTACCAGCCCGAAGAAGTGGATTCTTATGAGATCGGTTTGAAGTCCGATTTGCTGGACAACACGATGCGCCTGAATCTGGCGGCATTCTTCACGGACTATACGGATCAGCACATCATCATCCGCGAGACCTTCAATCCGATCACCTTCAATGGTGGTGAGTCCGAGATCAAGGGTTTTGAACTTGAGCTGACCTGGATTCCGACCGACGCACTGTATATCACGACGGCCATCGGTTACCTGGACGCGAAGTACACGAAGGTCAGTGAGGAGGCCGCGACGTTCGGTGGTATTTCGACGGACAGCAGTTTCGTCAACACGCCGGAGTGGAGCTCCGCGGTTGGCGTGGCATACAGCTTCGAGCTGGGCGGCTGGGGCACGCTGACGCCGCGCATCGACTGGTCTTTCACGGATGAACAGTTCAACGACGCAGTCAACACGCCACAGTTACGGCAGGATGACTATCACCTGCTGCACGCGGCGCTGATTTTCCAGTCAAACGACGAGCATTGGGAGGTCATCCTGGCCGGTCGGAACCTCACGGACGAGGACTACCTGATCACAGGCAACTCGGCCTTCACGACCGCGGCATCCTATGTGTCGCAAGTGTTCGGCCGACCGCGGGAATGGCAGGCGTCGCTGAAGTACAGCTTCTGAGTACCTAGCAACGCACGCACGATAGAATGGACGGGCCATTGGCCCGTCCATTTTTTTGCGCCGAGGAAACGCCTATGGATGCCCATCGCATCATCGACCAGGGAAAGATCAGCAGCTTGCAGATCCTGGTCATTGCGTTGTGCTGCGTGATCAATATGCTCGACGGCTTCGATGTGCTGGCGATCGCGTTCACCGCACCGTCGATCGCCGACGAATGGAGCCTGGCACCGACCGAGCTGGGGATCGTGTTGAGCGCGGGCCTGCTTGGCATGGCGCTCGGTTCGATGTTCATCGCGCCGCTGACCGACCGCATCGGTCGCCGCGCGATGATCATGATCTGCCTGATCGTGATTGGTTTGGCCATGATTGCCACCGGCATGGTCGACACCATTAACGAATTGCTGCTGGCCCGCGCTGTCACCGGTCTCGGCATTGGCGCGATCCTCGCCAGCCTGACATCAATGGTCGCGGAATACACACCGGACCGGCATCGAAACCTCACGATCAGCATGTTGCAGGCTGGCTACCCCGTTGGCGGCACGCTTGGCGGCTTTGTTGCGGCCTGGATCATTCCCGAATACGGCTGGCGCGCGGTGTTTTTCGTCGGCGCGGGCCTGGGACTTCTGATGCTGCCAGCCGTGATCATGCTGTTGCCGGAGTCCCTGCAGTTTCTGGATCAGAAGCGCCCGGCCGACGCGCTGGACAAGATCAATCACGTGCTCGATCGCCTGGGACGCGCACGCGTCACGGAACTCGGCGAGCGCGAGACCGAACCGGAACCCGCCCATGTCGGTACGCTGCTGACCGTGGATCGCCGGGCCGACACCGTGCGGCTGTGGCTGGCTTTCATGCTCAATTCGCTGGCCGTGTATTTTGTGCTGAGCTGGGTGCCAAAAATCGTGGTCGATGCTGGGCTGCCGCTGGAACAGGGCATCTGGGCCGGCATCATGGTGAACCTCGGGGCCGTGATCGGGATTGTCGCGCTCGGCTACCTGTCGGGCCGCCGAGGTCTGAAGCCGCTGATTTTTGGGTTTCTTTTGACCGGCTCCGCGGCGCTGGTGCTATTCGGCTTCCTGCCGGCCAATGTCGCGGGGCTGATGACCGTTGGTTTCCTGATCGGCTTCTTCGTGATGGGCGGCTATATCGGCCTGTATTCCGTGGCCGCGCGCATCTACCCGACCGATATCCGGACCACGGGCATCGGGTGGACCATCGGCATCGGCCGCATCGGCTCGATTATCGGCCCCTACCTCGGCGGCATCCTGATTGCGCTCGAATGGTCGACCGGACCGCGGTTCGTCGCATTTGCGATGCCGCTACTGGTCGCCGCGGTGCTCGCGGTGAGCATCCGCTCGCCAGCACTGATACCGACGAAAGACTAGCGGCTGCGCAGGCCCGCGCTCATGCGCGCAAAAGCCTCGGACACATCCAGCGGATCGAGATGCACCTCGATCATCAGCGGACCCGGGCCGGTGTGATTCGCGGCGCGCTCGAGCGCTTCTTGCAGGTCGCCTTCGGTGCGCACTTCACAGCCGGCGACGCCACCGTAGACTTCCGGCAGGCGCCAGTACTGCCAGTTCTGGATGTCGTTGAATTCACCGTCGTGGATCAACCGTTCGGCCGTGTAGCCACGGTTGTTCAGCAGAAAAATGATCGGCGTCTTGTTGTAGCGAACCATAGTCGACAGTTCCTGCGCCGTCATCTGGAAAGATCCGTCGCCTTCGAAGGCGAGGACGCGTTGATCCGCTGCCGCACCAATACTGGCGCCCAGTGTCATGCCGAAACCACCACCGATAGATGCCCAATAGCCCGACACAATGAAACGCGCACCAGCCGGGATCTGCATGTATGACATGCTAATCGACGGGCCCGCGTCACCAAGGATGATGTCGCGCTCGCCGAGGAAATTGGCAATCTGCTGCAACAGGCGCTCGTTTGTGATTTCGTCAGGGGCATCGACCTCTTGATCACGGTTCGGCAGGTACTGATAGCCCAGCGTCGGTGATTCGACATCAGCCCAATGACCGGTCGGCAATGCTTCGAGCAAGCTGGTCACGACATCCCGCAGCCGGACTGACTCGAAAGATTCTCCGTCGATGATCACCTGGTCGTCGAAGATCTGAATTTCCTGTTCGGTCGACAGCTTCGCCGTGCCGCCACCCTTGTTGAAATCCGACGCCACCGCGCCCAGCCAGATCACGGTGTCGGCGTCTTCGACGAATGCCCGGATTGGCTCGAGACTGCCGGCGCCGTGGTACATGCCGATGCACCGCGGATGGTCTTCCATGAAGTCCGGTCGGCCAGAGAACACCGACGCGAAATTCACCCCGGTGCGATCGACCAACTCGCGCACGTCGTCTCGCAAGTCAAATGCCTGTACCTCGTGCCCGATCAATAACACACAGCGTTCCGATCCAAGCAGGCGTTCCGTCAACCGGTCCAGTGCTGCCGCAGTCTGCGCCGCGTCGCCGGTCGCCGGCGGACAAGTCCATTCCGGGATTGTGGCTACGGGATGGCGCTGCAGATCCTGCGGAAATTCGATGTACACGGGCCGGCTTTCCTGCAAACACAGGCGTAACATCGCGTCGATGTGTTCGGCCGCGCGGTCCGGGTCATCCAGCACCCGCGCACCGACTGTGACTTCCTTGAAAATACCAATGGACGCGTCGTATTTGCCCGGCAGGATGTGATGCCGCAGCGGCTGGGTCTGGTAGTCCGCCAGCGGCGGGCCGCCGGAGATCACGACCAGCGGCGAACGTTCCGCATAGGCGGCGGCGACGGCGTTGACCAGGCTGAATGCGCCCGGCCCGTAGGTCACTGCGATCGCACCGAGACCGCGCAGGCGCGCATAGCCATCGGCCGCGTAACCCCCGTTCAGCTCATTACACGGTGCGACGTGCCGGATTCCGTCCGTCGTCTCCAGAGTCTCGAAAAACGGCAGGATGTAATCGCCCGGGATGCCGAACACATGCTCGACGCCAAGTGATTGCAGGCGGCTCAGCAAAAAGTCCGTAACGGTCGTTGTCATTCAAAGTCTCAACCAGTCGGGAGCTGAATCGTGATCCACTTCCACTCGGTCAGCGTATCGATATCGATATCGGTACCCTCGCGGCCGTAACCACTCTCGCCAACCCCGCCAAAGGGCACATGCGGTTCGTCCGCAATCGTCGGCGCGTTGATGTGCACCATGCCGGACTTGATGTCCTGCGCCAGCGTCAGGGCTGTATCGATATCGCGCGTGAATACCGCGGCGCTCAGGCCAAACTCGGTGTCGTTGGCTTTTTCCAGCGCCTCGTCAGCGCTGTCCACCGGGTACACCGATGTGACCGGACCGAAAGTCTCCTCGCGGCAGACGGTCATGCCCTCCTCCACCCCGGTCAGGATGGTCGGTTTGCAGCGATTGCCGATCCATTCGCCACCGGTAACGACGGTCGCACCTTTGTCGCGTGCATCCTCGATATGTGTGCGGACGCGGTTGCGTTGCCGGTCACTGATGATTGGCCCCAGCCAGGTATCCGGATCACGCAGGTCACCCATGCCGAGGCTCTCGCCAATACCCTTGAACTTGGCGACGAACTCGTCCAGCACGGGCCGCTCCACGTAAATGCGGCTCGATGCCATGCAGGCCTGGCCCTGGAAGAAGAAGGTACCGAACGCGGCGGCCTGCGCGGCCGCATCGATGTCGGCGTCTTTCAGCACGATCAGCGGGTTCTTGCCGCCGAGCTCCAGAATCACACGTTTCTTGGCCGGCGCGCACAGTTCGACGATGTGCTGGCCGACGCGGCTCGAGCCGGTAAACATCACCACCCGCGTCAGCGGGTGGGCGGTCAGGCTGTCGCCGATATCCGCACCCATGCCGGTGACTACATTGAACGCACCCTCCGGCAGTCCGGCCTCCTGGTAGAGTTCCGCCAGGCGCAGTGCAGTGACGGATGCGAATTCGGAGGCCAGCATCACCACGGTATTGCCCGTTGCCAGCGGCGTGGAACTGAGCTTGGTGTGCTTCAGGAACGGTACGTTGAATGGCGTGATACTCGCAATCACACCGAGCGGCTGCCGAATGCTCATGCTCAGACGGCCCGGCGTATCCGGCGGGATGGTCTCACCGCGTACCTGGCGCGCCACGCCGGCGGCCGCGCGCAGACAACCGATGCCGTAGGCCACTTCGAACTGGGCCTTGCCGACTGGTGACCCGACTTCGTCCACCAGGATATCGACGAATTCCTGGCGATGCTGCTCGACCAGCCCCGCGGTTCGCGACAGGATCGCTTCACGCTCCGACGCCAGCAATTTGGAGTACGACTCGAAAGCCTGCTGCGCGGTCTGCACCGCCTTGTCGATATCGGTCGCCGTGCCTGCAGCCAGCCGCGCATAGACGGAATCGTCATCGGGATTCAGGTCATCGATGTGTTGACCCGAATCCGATGGGGTTGATTGACCGTTGATCCAGTGCTCCCACGTGCGGACACTGCCGATGTCTTTGGCTGCGGTTGACATGATGGTCTCCTCCGTCAGGGGTTCGCGTAGACCGCTGCGACTTCTTGAATCTGTTCGTCGGACAGCGGCAGCGCCAGCGGCGCCATGACCGGATCTTTGCGCCGGCCGTCGCGGAAATCGTGCAATGCTTTCACAAGGTACCGCTCGTTCTGGCCCGCCAGTGACGGCCACAGCGGATTCGTGCTAACGGCGCGCGCCGAATGACAGGCCACGCAGGTCATGGTCGACGGCTGCGGTTTGTCCGAGCCGCCCGACACGCCATCGATGCTTGCATACCACGCCGCGATTTCGCCGATATCCTGATCGCTCAAGTCCAATGCCATTGGACTCATCCATGGATCGTAGCGACGGCCGTCGCGAAAATCCTTCAGTTGTTTTGCCAGGTACTCGGCGGACTGCCCGGCCAGGTCGGGCCAGTGGTCGTTGTCGCTGTCGCCCAGTGCACCATGGCAGGCACGGCACGACGCCGACTTCTTCCGACCGGCCGCGACCGGATTGCTGGTGCCGGTATCCCCAATGGCAGTGCTGCTGGTTACGCCCGCGCCCGACGTGGCAGAGCCGGATTCGCCCGGGTCCGGTGCACAAGCCGTCAGCCACAGTATGAGTGCGAGAAGCGCGGGTATCGAAAATCTTACAGACATCCCAACCACCTGCTTATTTGAATCAGACGTTCCGCGGTCCGGCGGAATCGGCGCTGGAAGGCAGCAGTTCGAGGCTGCCGAGCAGTCGCGCGAACGCGGCCAGCCGCTCCTGACGGTAGTCGTCGAGGTTGATATCGCGCCAGTCGTAGAAACCCTGACCCTCGCGCATGCCGTTACGGCCCGCGGCCATATTGTCCCGCACAATTTTAGGCGGGCTAAATCTATCTTTATCAATAGCTTCTGCGAGATAGTTCGATGCGTAGTACAAAATATCGCCGCCGCCCCAGTCGATGAATTCCAGCGGCCCGAACACCGTGTAGCGGGGACCGAAACCGGTCCGGATCGCCTGGTCGACGTCCTCGGCACTGGCGACGCCCTCCTCGATCAGCCGCGCCGCCTCATTCAGCACCAGGGCCTGCATCCGTGACACGATGTACCCGGGCGACGCCTTGCAGACGACCGGCACCTTGCCGACCGCCTCCAGCAAGCCACGCAGCTTCGCGACTGTCTCCGGCGCAGTCTGCGCGGCCGGCGATATCTCCACCAGCGGCATCAGGTAGGCCGGGTTCAGCCAGTGTGCATTCGTGAAGCGCTCCGGCCCGGTAACGAACTCGGCGAGGGTATTCGCAAGCATGGTCGACGTGGTGGATGCCAGGATGGTCCCCGCACCGCAGACCTCGCTGAGCCAGGCGTAGGTGCTCTGCTTGATGTCCAGCACTTCCAGCACGGCCTCGAACACGACATCGGCGGACTGCAAGCGGTCCGCGGCGTCGACGCGCGCCAACACATCGATACGGCCGAGGATGGCTTCGGCCTCTGCGGCGCTGATCACCCCCGTGCTGCTGAGCTGCTGTGCTTCGGCCGCGAGTTCTGCCGCGGTCGCAGCAGCCAGCTCGGTGAACGCATCCGGTGCGCGTTCCTCACTGTCGATCAGCGCAACCTCGTACCCGGCCCAGCCGAAACTGATGGCGATGCCACGACCCATGCGACCGGCCCCGGCAATGGCGATGTTGTGCAGTTCAGTCATCGCCGCTCGGCGCTCACGCAGACCCGAGCCAGGAGAAGAACAGCCCGTCCGGATCGTATTGCGCGCGCAGCTGTGCCAGCCGTTCCCATTTATCGTCCGAGAAACAGGCCTTCAGCGCGTCCGGATAGCGGCCCGGATTGATCTCGTTCAGGTAGTGCCCGGCCGTCAATGGTTGCAGCAACTCGACCGATTCATCCATCCACTGGAAGTTGGGTTCGACATGGCTGTCATCATCAGCCATCAGGTACCAGGACAGATAGTGATCGCCCGCGTACGTGAAGCTCGAATCGGCATCGTCTTTGGATGGGTTCACACCCCACGCCGTCAGCAGGAATGACTGCGGTGATGCCGGTGGCGTTTGCTGCCAGCGCTCGGCCAGCGTCGCCATCGCCGTCTTGATGTCGTTGGTCCAGATGTTGTGAATCGCGGTGCGACGCGGGCTGGAAAAATCCGTTTCATTCTGCCCGTAGAGTTCGTGGAAGGTCATTTCCACATCCTCGGACTTCAGTTGCGCCATGGTCGGGATGCGGCTCTGGCGCACAATCTGCAGCATCTGGTTCGCATCCTCCGTGGACTCCCCGAAAGCGATAAAGCTGACGGCAACAACCAGGTCGCGATCAGCCGGTTTCACGTCCGGATAACCAAAGCGGCCAATCACCGCGAGAATTTCCAGTTCGCGCCGACGCTCTTCACTATTGCTGAGTGCGTCGAGTTGCTCCAGCACCTCGGGCAGCTGGTCGATCGAAATCAGGTACTTGCTCTTGATAATCGCTGCCGGGGCCTTGAACAGCTTGAGCTGGTAGCGCAGCACGGCGCCAAAAAAGCCGGGCCCGGCGCCACGGACGGCCCACAGCAGGTCCGGGTTCTCGTCCGCCGTGGCCATGACCTTGCTGCCGTCCGCCAGGACGATCTCCGCACCGATGATCGACCGGCAGGCAATATCCCAGGTCGGCATGTTCCAGCCCAGGCCCCCGCCGAGCAGGTAGCCGCCGAGACCCACGATGTCCGTGTGCGCAGCCGGAAACGCCCAGCCGAGCGGCCGCGTCTGTTCAATGAAGTCGACGCTGCGCATGCCGGGCTGGACCCAGGCCGTGCCGGCCTCCGCGTCGATCTCCGCACCCCGCAAGCGCGACGTATCCAGCAGGATGCCGCCTTCAC
>JAAUXY010031395.1_pt1 | contig 36152 bp, 30 predicted proteins | sample 7278121 | NCBI WGS metagenome assembly JAAUXY01 (sample SAMN14350117, study PRJNA611818) | marine sediment metagenome | isolation source: surface marine sediment (1.8m) | place: French Polynesia: Moorea | collected 2018-08
CAGGATTGAAAATTGTGTTCGACCTCGTAAGCATCCAGGTCTTGTTTCTCCGACGGTAAACTTCTCAGATCAACCATGTCATCTCCTTCGCCCCCTTATTGGGGCTGCGTCAACGATCACCCGCTTCGCGGGTGGCTTAAATTTTCAGGCACCCGGGGCCTTTAAGATGCTGAAATTATGGCCTTCACCAAAAGTTGATGATATCCGTAATTTATTGTAATTTTAATAATTTATTATATCTTCGACTGTTGATATCTAATACATCAGATTTTAGATTCCTGTCAAGAAAAATTAGTTCAAAGGATCGTAAAATCAGGGATTTCGCATAAAAAGGATTTAACTAGAAATTCTAACCGCCTGAGTGAGACTGAGATCGCCTGGGAGGGATATTTAGGTGCGCGGTGGGAGATGTGGCTTTGATATAGTTTCGAATTCCCGTGACAATGCCTTCGGCCAGTCGTTGCTGAAATTTTGCGCTGACCAGGCGTTTGCATTCACGTGAATTGCTGATAAATCCAGTTTCAATCAAAACGGACGGCATCTGGGCGCCCAGCAGCACATAGAACGGCGCCTGCTTCACCCCTTTGCTTTTAATGCGGCTGTAACGCTTATTTTTCAGGTGACGCACCATGGCGCTTTGAATATAACCGGCCAGTCGACTGGATTCATTGATTTTGGCATTTTGCATCAGGTCGTTCAGTATTTTCTGCAGATCGCTGATATTTTTGGTGGACGTTGCATTTTCCATGGCCGCCACGCGGATGGCTTCTTCATCGGTGGCCAGATTCAGAAAATAGGTTTCAATACCGTAAGCCCGGCGATCCCTGGAGGCATTGGTGTGGATTGAAATAAACAAATCAGCGTTTTTGGTGTTGGCAAAGGCCGTGCGTTCTTCGAGCGTTAAAAATCGGTCCCCTCTCCGGGTCAGGATCACCTCAAGCTTTAATTCTTCGCGGATTTTTTTGGCCAGTCGATTGGCGATCTGAAGCACCACCTTTTTTTCGTGCACCCCCCTGAGATAACCCGGTGCGCCATAGTCCTTGCCGCCATGCCCCGGGTCGATGACCACGCGCCGGACACCCAAGGCCAGCTGTTTGGCAAGGGATCCCGGCGGAATTTTGCCGCCTTTTGGGGTTGATACAGCGGGCGGTCGTCGCGCCTGCTTTTTCCCACCCTTCGATCCCCATACATCAATGACAATCCGAAAGGGATCTTTCAGGGAGAATATTTTATAGGTGTCAAAGGATTTGATATCGACGACCACCCTGACCGAATCCGGCGTGTATTGCCCCGCACGGGCATCACTGAGCAGATCGTCGTGGATCGGGATGCTTTTGCGGATGTTTTCGCCCAGCCGGCTGTTGCTCAAATCAACATAGAGTCGCTGGGGTTTGTTGATGGAAGGATCCTTTTTCAGCAAATGATGGTAGTAGGATGCCTCGCGGTCGGCGTCGATAACGACCCGGGTATAATTGGGATTGGACCAGAACCTCAGATTGGTAACAGTGATCATGCCCCCGGGACCGGTTTGGTCCTTGGGTGCGGCGATGCTTTTATTGGAATCTTTCTGTTTTTCACTGGTTTGGATCTTCTCGGCAATGGGGTCTGATCTGGCAATCGCTTCGTCTTCCTCAAATTCAGGCATGGCTTGGATTTCTAATGATGCCTTTACCTGGTAACGACTTTGAGGAAACTGGGTGATGATTTGACTGAATTTGCCGTGGGCACTTCTAAGATCTTCGGTGGCATTTGAATAAGCGTGAAGCTTCTGGTACAGCTTTCCCGCCATGTAGAGGCCTGCCGCCGCCCAGGGACCCGAAGGATCTTTGTCGTAGACGGCTTGAAATTTATCGATACATCGCAACCAGTGATGGCGGTACTTCATTTGCTGGTTGTTCTGGCGTAGCTTGGCGTAACAGTCTTCCGCGTTTATATAAGCTTCCTTGGGCGTCACTGCCTTTGTGGCGGAAGATGTTTTTTTGGAGGAAGCGGTTTTAATATTTTTTTTGGAGCGGAGGATGCCTATTTCGCGTTTGGCCTTTTGTCGATAGCGGCTATTCGGGTAGCGTTTGACGATGCGCTCGAAGATATCGAGCGCTTCTCTGTCATCGGATACGTTGCCCGAAAATTTGGCCAATCCCTGGTACATTTTGCCGGACATATAAAGTCCTGCCGCTGCCCAGGGGCCATTGGGGTCCTGATGATAAACAGACTGATATTTTTTGATGCAGCGCATCCAGTGATGGCGATATTTTAATTTCTGCGTATTTTGACGTAGACTGCGATAACAGGCCTCTGCTTCAAAATAGGTATCACGTGGCGCTGCCATTAGATCTGCCGGGGGCAAAATGAAACCCGCCAGGCAAATTGAAATGATTCCGATTAAATAGGTTTTTCCAATCCGTAGAGTCATAAATCGCTAACCACCAACCGGGATTTGTCGCAATGCGTAACTCGATTCGCTTTCATTTCCAATAGCCGATATCACCCGAATGGCTTATGGGGTAATGTCTTTGGCTTTATGTCTGAGTTCATTCAGATAGTTGAGTGCCTCCAGTGGTGTCATCTTGGATATATCCAGTTTGGAAAGCTTTTCAACGAAAAAATGTTCTTTTTTGCTAAATAAATCCATTTGAACGGGTCCGGCTGAATCTGTTTTCTGGCTGCTAAAGGATTCCGTCAAATCCTGTTCCTCATTTTCAATACGATAAAGGATTTTTTTGGCACGGCGGATGACATGATCGGGGATGCCGGCCAAGCGGGCAACCTGAATACCGTAACTTCGATTGGTGCCCCCTTCTACGAGTTTGCGTAAAAAAATGATCTCGTCGTTCCACTCCTTGACGGCGATATTATAATTTTTCACCCGTTGTTTCTGCTGGGCCAGATCGGTTAATTCATGATAGTGAGTGGCAAACAGCGTTTTAACACCTTTGTCATGCAAATCGTGTAGATATTCGGCAACTGCCCAGGCAATACTCAGACCGTCATATGTACTGGTGCCACGGCCGATTTCATCCATAATAACCAGGCTGTGTTCGCTGGCGTTATTAAGGATATTGGCCGTTTCTTGCATCTCGACCATAAACGTGCTTTGTCCGTGGGACAGATTGTCCAGGGCCCCTACCCGCGTGAATATTCGATCAACGACACTCATGGACGCCATTTTGGCCGGAACAAACGATCCCATTTGGGCCATTATAACCAGCAACGCCATCTGACGCAATACGGTTGATTTGCCGGCCATGTTCGGCCCGGTAATAATTAAGATTTGATTATTGTCGTTGTCCATGGAAACGGAATTGGGCACAAAACGCTCACCGGTAATCATTTTTTCCACCACTGGATGGCGACCCTCTTTTATATGTATCTGACCGTCGGCGGTCATATCCGGTTGACAATAATCATTTTGATCGGCAATTTCAGCCAGGTTGAGCAAACAATCCAGACAAGCCAAAAAACTCGCAACATTCTGAATATTTTTATAATTTTTTACAACTTCCTGTCTGATCCGGTTAAATATTTCAAGTTCGAGAATCGCGCGTTGATCTTCCGCATTTAATACTTTGATCTCAAATGATTTCAATGCATCGGTGATGTAGCGTTCGGCATTGACCAGGGTCTGTTTGCGTACATAATGGGCCGGCACATCAGATGAGCGGCTTTTTGGGACTTCAATGTAATAGCCGAATACTTTGTTATACCTGACCTTTAACGTGTTTATTCCCGTGGCTTCCCTTTCCTGGATCTCCAGATTGGCCAACCAGCCTTTGCCATCCTGACTGATCTTTACCAGATCATCCAATTCCGGGTGGTAGCCTGGTTTTATGATTCCGCCTTCACTGATGGTCGGCGGCGCGTCCTCGCGGATGGACTGATCCAGCAAATCTGAAAGTTCATAGAGGGGATTTAGATTTTCGTTCCATTCAAAAAGTGCGGAATGCAAATCCAAGAGCAACTTTTGAATTTGCGGCAACATCATTAAAGACCGTTTCAAGGCAACCAGATCTCGCGCATTGGCGTGTCCCATCACAATTTTACTCCCGAGGCGTTCGAGATCGTATACCGATTTCAAACATTCACGGATATCACGACGAACCTGGATGCCATTTTTGGCTTCCGCAACTGCCTGATGGCGAGTGCGGATCTCCTGAATGTCAATGAGCGGATAGCGAAGCCATGATTTAAACAAACGTGCACCCATGGCTGTTTGGGTATGATCCAGAATGCCCACCAGCGTACCGCGACGGGTGCCAGATTGAATATTTTTTTCAAGCTCCAGGTTGCGGCAACTGATTTCATCTACCACAAGGTAATCACCCAGGGTGTAAGTTTCGATATGCGTAAGGTGCTCAATTTTCTGTTTTTGGGTTTCACGAACATAGTGAACAAGCGCTCCCGCCGCTCTGACACCGGCAGAAAGTGCTTCACATCCGAATCCCTCTAAGGAAATCGTCTTAAACTGTTGCCTCAATCTGTCATAGCAGCGCTTATAATCAAATTTCCGATCCGCCAAGTGAGTAATTGACAGTTCCGCCAGAGATCCAGGAATGGCTGTCATTTGCGGGTCGGTCTTGGATGACTCTGGCAGCAGGATCTCGCTGGCAGCGATTCTTAGGGATTCATCAACGACCGCCGTGAAATCATTGGACTCAGTCACCCGAAAATTTCCGGTGGAAATATCCAGATAGGCCAATCCGATTAAATCATCCTGATGGACGACGGCCAGAATAAAATTATTGGAGCGTTTGTCCAGAAATTCATCATCGATGATCATCCCTGGGGTGATGACCCGTACAACATCCCTTTTGACCAGTCCCTTGGCGACCGCCGGATCCTCAATTTGATCACAAACAGCTACCTTGTAACCGTGATCGATTAAGCGGGCGATATATCCTGAAACCGCTCGATGCGGTACGCCGCACATGGGCACCGGCGAATCATCTTTTTTATTTCTGGAGGTAAGTGTTATTTCGAGCACCCGGGATGCGACCTGGGCATCTTCGAAGAACATTTCGTAAAAATCCCCCATCCGGTAGAAAAGTATCGCGTCCGGATACTCCTCTTTAATGGAGAGATACTGCTTTAACATGGGAGTTAATTTGGGAGGGCTCATCAATTAATCAGTGTTAGGTCGCTTTTTCTAGGTTGCAGTCAACTTCGATTTAATGAAATGAAAAAAATATTATTTTACTTAATCTAAATTGTTTAAGTCTATTTTATTAAAGTGAGGCTTTAAATTATCATAAGTGGCCTTGATGTGTTCGGGAATCACGCGGACTTCTCCGAAAACAGTTAAAGCGTTGGTATCACCAAACCAGCGCGGCACAATATGAAAATGCAGATGTTCTTCAACGCCGGCACCGGCAACCTTCCCCAGATTGAGACCGACGTTGAATCCATCCGGCTGCATCACGGATCGCAAAATACTTACGGATTGCTCAACGGTTGCCAGCAATTCCCCCATTTCCCTTTTGGTGAGCTGGTCGAGTGTTGAAACATGTCGAACCGGTGCAGCCAAAAGATGCCCGTTGATGTACGGGAACTTATTCATCATAACCATCGTGGCTTCACCTGAAAAAAGGGTCAGATCATTATGTGCATCGATTGCATTGCAAAAAATACAACCATCCTCTTTGTCGGCAAGAATATACTCAATCCGCCAGGGTGCCCACATGGTTTTCATTGTAAAATCCTTAATTTGTTTGTTAAATCGCGTGATTATCTTTTCCATAATCTACGGTTTTTACCTCTAAAACTCAAGAGGTTTTTTAGGCTTTTCAATCGTACGGAACGTAACGCGTAAACAGAGAATGCCAATTAAGTGCCCGCATTATTTGAATGACAGCCATCCGGCATTCGCCATTATCTCGCAGTCAGAAGAGATAAATTTTAGACCGTTGAATCCCTTGCCCGTTTACATCCGCTGAAGGACCGGCCGCATCTCGCCTGGACATTGACTCAAGAAATATTCGTCGGTCATTCCCGCAATGAAATCACGAACGATTTCGGCGCGGTGGTGCGATTCGATGTAGGCAGGTGACATACCGTTAAGGAATCGGCTGAAAATCACCGACGTGTCATTTTGGCGTTTGATATCGGAGATGTATTTTTCGAAAAGAAAATCAAACAGGTTTTTTAGCTTTAGAGAATGTGTTTTTACTTTCGGGTTTAAGTAGATGCATTCAAGATTAAAAGCTTTTAATTGTTTTAAGGCGTCGGATACCGCTGAGCTGAAGGCCACGTATTTCTTTTGAAAGCTGGATTGGATGATATCTGTCACCAGATTGAATACGATGGTGCCGTTGGTTTTTCCAAGAATTTTGACGCTTTGCGGGGGCAAATCCGATCGCGCAATCAAATTTAAGCGGATGGCATCTTCGATATCGCGGCCAACATAAGCAATCGTGTCGGCCATCCGAACGACACAACCCTCCAAGGTCATCGGCACCAGCGTTGTCCGGGGATCTGTTGCCTTCGTTTTCAGCTCAAGATCCAGTTGTGCGAAGGTCTTATCGGCTTGGGGCTGAAGCATTTTATTGTGGACTTCCCCATCATGACACAGAATACCGTCCAGCGTCTGTAAACACAGGTTCCAGCCGATGCCTTTTCGTTCCACCTTATCCAGAAACTGAACGCTCTGAACATTGTGTTGAAAAGATCCGATACCATGTGCCTGACACAGCTCGGCCAGATAACGTTCACCGTCATGGCCAAAGGGAGCGTGACCGATATCATGCCCTAAAGCAATGGCCTCAATTAGGTCTTCATTGAGGTGCAGGAAACGCCCGATGGTACGGGCGATTTTTGAGACCAGCTGTACGTGCAGGACCCGATGGGTAATGTGGTCATTTTTAATAAGATAAAACACCTGGGTTTTATCGATATAGCGCGCGTAGGCATGGGCATGCAAAATGCGATCAACGTCAATTGAAAAGGCCTGTCGATAGTCGGTGTCCGCATGCGCTTCGGCTGCCCGTCGTTGGGCATCTTTGGTTAGGGTTGCTAAAGCAGACAGACGATTTTCTTCCTGATCATCCAATGCAAAGCGGGCTAAATCTAGTATTTCTTCATCATATTTCTTCATTTTCAATCATTGATTCCATTAACCTGTCATAATCAAGGTCGGCCTTCCGAAAACCCTCTCTGCCATACTTCATATTGGCCTCTAAAAGGTAAAATTGACCATTGTGTTCACAGATATCAATTCCGACATCATCCCAACGGCATGCCTTCGCAGTTTTGAGCGCCAGCTGTTTTGCATTTTCAGGGACTTCAGCCAGTTCAATACGACCGCCGAGCGCCACATTGCTCCGGAATTCATTTTCGGTGGCAACACGCCAGTAGGCGTGTACAATGCGTTTGCCGATAACAACCACCCGGATATCCCGATCGATCGGCAGGTATTCCTGAATGTAAGCCGGGCTCACCTGGTTAAGATATGATCTGAGTTCTTTTTCACTGTGAATTAAATACACGCCCCTTCCCATAGCGGAACCGCGCGGAATTTTCGCAATAAAGGGGAAATCAAAATGTTGCTGAATTGAATTCTTTTGCCTTTTTCCGTAAAACACCCGCGTTCGCGGATGCGGAATATTGAGCAATTCAAACAGAGCGGTTTGTTTGATCTTATCCTGAACGCACTTATAGGTGTGATAACTTGGAAAGGTGGCTTTGCCCATGGTGTCGAAAAGATCTGCATAAAATGTGGTGGGGTAATAAATTTTGTCGGCTGCGCGGATGAGCTCCGCTTCCTGGGAGCTGTAATCGGAAAAATTTGATCGAACCCCGAGGGTGTTCACATTTTTACAATTTCTCAATCGGGCTTCAAGCGCAATGGCCTGTTTTGGCATCTGTCAAATCCTTTGTCTTCTATCCCTGTCAGGCAATCCCTTTTTCGGCAGCACACGCACTGAATATCTGTTGAATTTTTTGCATACTTCTCGTCGTGTGGGTTCCGGGCCAATAGATGCGATTACATGTTGGGCACCGGCGAAATTGTTCCTGTGTCTCGAATATATAATCCGGCACCCTGCCCCGTAAAGAATCTTTTTCAGCGTTGACAATCGGCACATTGCAATGCAGGCATCTTGAAAAGGGCCGCATTTGATCAGCCGTTAAGTTAAGTTCTACGACAAGCTGCTCCAATTGATCAACCCAGTGATCAGATTGAATGAATATTAATTTGCACTTCAGCGACTGTTTGCGAATTCGTTGCGTACGCGTTAACAGGATTCTGTCACCCGCCAGATTATCAATGAATTCTTCGGTGGAAATTCCAGGATCGTACAAGGTATTAAAACCAAGCAAACGCAACCATTTGGCCAGTTTACCAAGCGTTTTTTCGGCTGCAAAATATGGGATCATAGACAATTAGATTTGCTAGGGGCCTTTACCCGTAAGCTCCTGGTATGCTTTTTGAATTTCTTTGAAACGTCTTTCCGCGAGTTCTTTAAATTCGTCACCGAGATGTTCCAACTTGTCCGGATGATATTTGCTGGCGAGTTTGCGATAAGACTTTTTTATCTCCGCCGCGGACGCGCGACGATCAATTTCTAAAACCTGATAAGGATCCCAGACATCCTCGGTATTAAAATCTGCTTCGCCTGAGTCCCAATCGCGCCGGCCGCCTGTGTTACCGCCGCTCTCGCTTTTGAAGCCACGGCGTGCTTGATCATAAACGCGCTGATAATTTGCATACTTTTTTTTCTGCGTAGCGATGTATTTCCATAACAATCCCCATATAATCAGATCATCCAACCAGCCCCAGCCGACCATCATGTCCGGCAGGATATCATACGGATTAAGTGTATATAGCCCGGCCAATATGAGAAGAACAAATTTCCACATAATAAAATTTGCATCCTTAAAACTGCAAACCGTTATCGCAATATTTCTGAATGAAAATAATTACATCGCTTGTTTAATAAGATAATACAGGGGCAATTTTTTACCAGCTTTAAATCCGGTTTTACGTGCTGACAGGATCCTGGGTGAAATTAGCGGTATTCTGCGATTCGATAACATAACTGCCGATTGGACATCCAATTTCGCGCGCGACCACCGGGCATTTGGCTTTCAGCATAAAGAAAACCGGTTTATCAATTTCGCTCAGGGTCTCATAGTTGCCCTGTCCTTTGGCAATGATTAGATCTGAGATTTTTAATATTTTTTTAAAAGATACTGAGCATTCCTCCAGCAACGTTCCCGGCGCATCCGAACCACTGTCGATTACGTTTACCATATCCGTCATCCCCGTCGCCAGTGCATCAGCCATCGTGACGTCATTGATGATGGGGGCGGATCGAACGACATAGGTAATATTTTGGGGAAGCAATTGCTCAATAAATAATCGATCGAATACGATTTCTCCACAATTATCACCCAGATAGATAATGCTTTCCGCTTTCTCAATTGCCTGCTGCAGGGCCCCGATATCGCCGAATATCGTTGCAGATAAGGATGTTTCAATGGTTTCAATAACATCTGAAGTACGTATCGTCTGGCCACTTCCGAAATCTATCATATTTCCGGCCAGTGCAAGACGCGCAGCGACCTCAAATGGATCGGCGGCTGTGTTCACACGTTGTTTCAGCATCGGATATACTTCGAGTACCAAACGATTAAACTTTCGCTTGAGCTGCGCATACGGATCTTTCGTCCCGGTTAACTGCTGGATAATTCGCTGTATCGACCGCCCCATGACCACCGGAGATTTTTGAAAGTCCATTCGGCTGATGGTGATTAAAATCTCTCTTAAGGCCCTTTCATGAAGTATCGGGTCATCCGTTGTCAGCCTGACAGCATCAAGGGTTTGGCGAATAAAACAGGGAACACATTCAAAATAGGTTTTCATTGCTTTTTAAGGCTTTCTTGTCATTTATCTCGGTCTAGCAAAGGCACAATCCGCCCAAGTATAATTGATCCCGCCACCATGGTCAACGAAAAGCAGATTCAAATTTATTCGATCGGTCATTAAGCAACTATCTGAAATTTAATTATTTTATAATTATTCGACGTCATGATGCCGCTGGCTCAGCGAATACAAAAATCATTCAAGTATAGCTTCAGATTCCCGATAAAAGATTAATGATGTTGAAATATACCCATCGGCCGACATGACATCTGGTCTTGTTGTAATTATTAATAATTTCAGATATATAAAGAATTTGCTAATCACAAAAACTTCGCCTTTGGTGTATAATATGATATTATGAATACAGCACACGGGTAGCTCAACATGAAAACGCGGCAGGCTGTACTATTATTACTTGTTTTGATTGCAGGAATCTGTGCCTTTTTTATAAAAGGCTATATGGATAAGAATGTCGTCGTTTTAAAGAACGGTTCAGTGATGACAGTTGATGAGACCTGGGAAGATAATGGTCTCGTCTATTATCAAGTCGATGAGGAAGTCAATTTTTTCCGTGCATTTAAAGTCGAAAGTTATGGCAAACCGGATTTAGATTCCAGCTTAAAACACTTAAAATTTAAATTATCCAGCATCTTTGCCAAAACCAACTCTGAATTTAAAAGCTTTGCCTCCGAAACCACTGCTTCAATAAGACAAAATACAATTTGGGTGATTGCCATCCTTTCGGTCACGACCGCGTCTGTAATCCTTTTGCTGGTTGTTCATCTGGTAATGCGCCGTAATCCAATCAGGCAACACACCATCCGTGATCCGGAAGCACAAGTCAAAGTGCCGGACCCCGACCCGGAGGAGAACACAGAAGAAGGCATTACCCGATCGGATATCGTTAGCTATTTTTTAATGCTTTTCAGACACCAGATCGGTGCTGATCCCCGGGCGCCGAAGAGCATTAAATTTCTATCCGAGAAATCTTCCGGACCCAATTTTGTTTATGAACTGCGTATAAAGCATCGCGGCGACTGGGTCCGGCGCCGCATGACGATTGGCCCTATTGGAGAGGAAGCCGGCAGTAAAAGCAAATGTTATTATGTCATTTACGATGTGCATCTGGTCGTTAAGATACCGGTAAAACCGATCGCTGAATTTGACGAGTATATTGAGAGTATAAAAAAAGAGGGCCAGATTGTTGGCAAACTCGCCCCCAAAGAATGTATTATCCCGCGTGTTTCGGTGGTTCTGAATCTCATTAACAAATTACCCGAGAGCACCCGGCTGACGGCCGATAAGCTTGAAGAAAAATATGTCAGCTGGCTGCGTGGCAACACCGATTACCAGAAATACTTAAAAATAAAAAATACCTTTGTGTTTTTTATGGATTTTTCGAAATATTATTTTTTGAGCCACATCGTCGATAATTTGCATGACGTCAAAAATGCAATAGCAGAGGAGATCTTTGAGAACGCCGATGCCATTTTTGATAACCAAAAATTCCGCGGGAGATATGGCAAAGCAAAAGAATCGATCGGTTTTGAGATAAGACACGTTTACGATAATTGTCAGGCGGCTATTCGGCAATTTCTTACCGACTCGGGCGTTTCAGTGGATATTTCACCGTTTCGCATTCAATCCTGGTTTCTGACGCATCTGGCCGGCAAAGCCGTGCCCGTCAAAGAAGCCGGGCTTTCTGAGAATCTGGTAAAGGAATTAAATCTTCTAATCGAGCTTAATTTTACCAAGCAGCTGGAAGCGGTCGAAGCCTACCGCAATACCATAACGCAATATGCCCTTAAAATCCTGTTTGAGCAAAATAAGCCCCAGATCGCCGGTATCATAACCAATCTGCTTGATCTTCTGGCATGGCTGCGAATCAAAAGTGTGGCCATGCGGGATCTTAAGCCGGACAATTTGCTGGTCGCCGGTGATCCGTCAAAATACCCTCTGTTCTTAATGAAATCCAGCGACTACGAACTCGGCATCATTGACGTCGAAACGGCGGTGGACTTTGATAGATCAAAACATAAGAAAATCGAACAACCCTTACTGGGCGGAACCCCGTTTTATGCCACCCCTTCGCACTTTTTCACCAATGCCGTATTATCAGAGGCATTTCACAGTCTAAATACAATTCTGCACTTACAGGATTGGTATGCTACCCTCGTCATGGTCTTTAAGACCGTGACAGGTGAGCTTATGTTTGAAAGTACCGCCAGGATGTTTGCCGACATCCGCAATAAAATAAAGTTCGGACAGATGGAAGGCCTGCTGGATACCGAAATTGTCGCCGATGTCAGTCGCGCATTCTGGCGAAGCGCCTTGCTGGAATTTCAGGCCAAAATGAACAAAAGGGAAAGCATTCTAAAATCGATTTTTTTCGACGTTCCTGAAAACACGAAGAAAATGTTCAAAAAAGTTTTGATTAAGGATCTAAAACTTACCACCGAAAAAATAAAGCAGTGCATCAACACCAACAGCCAGAATTTTTTTGAGAGCCCTCAAAGCCAGGACCAGCTGCGCAAGGCCTCTCCTCAAAAAATTAATCAGCTGCGCGTTGAATTCGAAAATAAGGTTAAATCGAATCCGAACGCATCTAAAAACCGTAATGGCGTTATTCCTTTTTTAAAATATCTGCTGACGCTCAAGTTGCACAGCGACCAGCAAAATCAGTTGTTGAAAAGGCTCGAGCAGCCAAATTCAAAACTTTCTGCTTACACGCTTTTGGCTTTCATGTTTAACAATCTCTATAAATCCATGTTTCGCGAAAAATGGTGGGTGAAGACCACTTCCCAGGAACAATTTTCCGATGCCGATGTCGATGAGGCCACCCTCGAAGCGACAATCCAGAGCTGATTTCAAAACCGACTGGATGATACTTTATCCCTGCTTTCCCACACAAAAAACAAGCGCCTGACAACGTGTCCCTTGCCGCTGCAGCAATCGTTCAGAGGTGGATTCCCGTTTGCGACAATCGCTAAATTTAGGTTTTTATTTGACAGCGTGTTTTTGACCATTGTATTCTAGTCAAATTGGAATCACAATATAGCTTGAACAATCGCGTGATCCCATTACCCATTAATCTTTATTTTTTGCTTACCGCGCATGCAAATCAATCAGGATCCCATTCATACGTTAAGCAAGGCGCAGGGTCAGCTGCTGATCAAACTGGTCCGATACACGCTCATGAAAGAGTTAGGGCAGCCGGTCCCACAAACCGAATATAATACCTTAAAATCGGCCTTATCAGATGCCTGTTTTCAGCGTTCAAGCGGTGTCTTCGTCACACTGACCCGCAGCGGTCAATTGCGAGGGTGCATCGGCAACTTGACATCAACCGATCCGCTGGTATCCGGGATTCGACGCAATGCGATCAATTCAGCGTTCCATGATCCCCGCTTTGCGCCTCTGAGCGCCTCAGAGCTGGACGAAATTGAGATTGAAATCAGCATCCTTTCCGAACCCCAGCCCCTAAAATATCACGATGCGGATGATCTGCTGAATACGCTGCGCCCCCATGTCGATGGTGTGATTATTCGCAAGGAAGCTGCCAGTGCCACTTTTTTGCCTCAGGTTTGGGAACAGCTCCCCCGACCGCAGGACTTTCTTACCCATCTTTGTATGAAAGCCGGATTGGCATCAGACGCGTGGCGACATTCCGAGCTTGAAGTTTCCCGCTATCAGGTGCAGTATTTTGAAGAGCATCCTACAAAACATTAGGGCCCCTCTTCCTCATCTTCTTGCGCTGAATAGGCCCTCCGTCGAATCATCTTTCGAATAAAGCCCCATATTGTGAGCAATGCCGCCGATACGAATAAAATTTCATATAGGTGTACCGAAAGGTAAGTAAACCAGCTGGTTTTTTTTTTGAGATGCGTGCGCCACTGATATTGGAACGCATCAAAGGAAATTGCGAAACGACGTTCAAAGGCCGACGCGAAATCATACCCTTGGCGCAACAATCCCAGAAAATCGAGGATTCCTTGCCGACCCTGTTCACGATATAAATATTCAACCGCGCTTTTGCTCTGCGCATACGCCAGCATAAGGGCTTTTTTCTCCCGGGGGAAGCGATTATGCAGGGCCGCCAGATCCAAATAGCGATCAGATAAAATGGCCGCCGGCAGCAAATCCCGCTTGTCATCCATAATAATATCGGCCAGACCATCGCTGGCCCATTGGCAAATACCTTCATCGAACCAGCGCGGCAGATTGGCGTCCTGGATGTAATGATGCAGCAGCAAATGACATAACTCGTGTTTGAAGGTTGTCGGCAGTGTAAACGGAAAGGTCTGCATCTTTGAATGGTCGATGACGACGACATTTTGGTCTGGTAATGCATAGGCCACCACCAGTTCGTGCCCGGCCAGGCGCTGAAATCGGTGAGTATCTTTTATCAGTACCAGTGTTGGCTGAAATTTCAGCGGCCACTGAAATAAAGTTTCAAGCTCTTGTTTAATGGCGGGATATTGGGCCAGCGCTTGCCGCGCGAACAGCTCGAGTCCCGGGTCATAAACAACTTTCAGATTTGGGCCATCCAGCACGGTTTGTTCGGCCGCAAAAGATGAAGAAGCCAATAATAAAAGAATCAAAATTGATAAAAAAGCGTTTTTGCCCATTTTTTCTTAAGATATTCCCGCAACACCAATGACCGCTTGCTTCTGGCCTGCGTCAACTGACTGCTCGCCAGCCTGCGACGAGCTCAGTCGAGTCGAAGCAAAAAGCCGGGATTCTGACATCTAAATTAAAACCTGTTAACATCATAATTTGATGCTTTTAATTTGAAATTTCATTCTGTATGAACTATATCCGACCTTCAGCCATAAGTAAATCCGGCTGCAGCATTCACTCGCACTGAAACCGCCAGATTGGGATATTGTAATTAAGGAGCAGCTATGTCAGACATTCGCAAACGAACCATACAAGGCCTCCAAATTGGGGACACATTTACCGTAACACGACGATTTACTGAAAAAGATGTGAAGGTGTTTGCAGATATTACCTATGATTATAACCCGGTACATTTTGACGCCCGCTATTCGGGCGCTAAAAATTTTACAGGACGAATTTGTCACGGTCTGCTTGTCGGCAGCATCTTGACCCAGGTCGGCGGACAGATCGGCTGGTTGGCTTCGGTGATGAATTTTCGATTTAAGCAGCCGGTCTATTTTGATGAAACGATTACCTGTCAGTTTACCATCACCGAAGTTGATGAACGCAGGCGCGCCAGGGCGGAAGCGGTCTATTTCAATCAAAGTGGCCGCGTTGTTTTAGAAGCTGAGCTTGAAGGGATCTTGCCCGATGCGTCGGAACGAAAAATTTTAGATGTCATGGTGGCCGAAGGTGATCCAACCAATAAAGTTTTGTGATTTATCAAAATCGTTGTGAAATCAAAATAAAAAGGGCCAAAGGCAATCTGTGAAAGATTTCGCATGTTGCGTATGGCCCTATTTTTGCCGGATAGGTCGTTTATTTATGCCGCCAGTTTTCCAATCTTACATTTAAAGCCGGCATGTTGAGTTTCTCGTCTTCGACTTCATCATCATCATCGTCATCGTCATCATCGTCGTCTCCGCCACCGCCGCCGGAACCACCATCACCGGTGATTGTCACAAACAAGGTGTCTTTATGTATGACGGGTCTTGATCCTTGACCGCGACCGATGAACAAGCCGCCCGGCGTCGTCGGTTGACTTTGTATTTCCACCATATCACTGGCATTGAAAACACCATCTTTGTTAAAATCAAAAATGGGAACGTCTATAGGTAAGCCGGTGCGATAGTCCAGGGCAAATACATAGGTCTCGCCGCTGCCGGCACAGACATTTTCATCCGGAATAAAGGTGGTAAAAAAGACAATCCCACCGAAAACCAACGGCGAACTGATAACCCTTTCGCTGCCGGATGACAGTGGTCCACCCCATTCCTGGTTGCCCGGATAAAGCTGCAGCTTCCATGGCTGGGCCAAATCATTGCTGCCTTCAATAATGCGGATCGTGCGGGGCCCATCAGCGGTTTGAATGGTCGCAAATTTAGCCTGCAGGGTTACCAGGTCACTGGGAGTGTAGGTCGTAACGGGCGTTACGCTGTCTTTTAAGCCCAAAAAGTACTGCTGGTGGTTATCCTGCTTATCTGCCTGGCTCTCATAGCGACCGGACCCAAAATAAACCCAAATATCACCCGAATAGCCTGCATATGCAAAATCGGCCTTGGCTCGAATGGGGTTTTCATTGGGAGATGTATTGCCAAATTCGAACAGGGTGCTGACCTCCGGCGTCATGTTTTTGGCGATTGAGGAAATGCGGTACATATTTCCATAAGAATTGCCGGCATAAATCCGATCCGCTTTATAGTCAATGTGATTGTCAATAATCAAATCGACCACCAGCGGAGATGCAAGGGCATCATTGAGTAAGGTGCCGGTCAAGGTTCCGGAAACCGTCGCCTGACCGCTCTGATTGCCCGTTAACGCCTCACCGCTTTGAAAAGTTCCACTCTCGTTATCAAGGGTCAAGATGCCCGCCCCGCTATCGATTGAAATAATGGTACCCTGGGCGGCGGAAGATTGTCCGGTAACCACTTCACCGATACTAAAGGCACTGCTTAAATCGGTATAAGCGAGTTTGGCCGAGGCAATGCGATATCGATTTATGGAATTCCCATTGACATCTTTCCACAGATCACTGGCGTCTTGCGCCTCGATGCCGTATATATAGGCCTGTTTATTCGCCTGTTGATCGGGAATCGGTAAATAGCCGGATCCAAAAAAGGCAGCCCAGAAGGTCTCAGTCGAAGGTGGATCGCCTTCAGGTTTTATTCCCACGCGGTCGATGGATGGGTCGCACCAGGTTTCCCCGAGCTGATTGTCGCTGAACTCCCAGAGGTATTTGGTCGGATCTTGCGAATCATCAAAATTCTTTCCGCTGGTAACATCCAGCGAAAAATAGGACTGACCCCCTTCCCGCTGCCCGACGATTAAAATGGTGCGCCATTCTTTGGCGCTGTCGCCGTAAAAATCGGCAAACACGTCCGCCACGATGGGATTGCCATCCACGTAATACTGGTGGCAGTATTCCGGTGCACAGCGATCAAAAAGGGGATCATCGGCTTTGTCCACTTTGGCCTGAAGGTTGTGCGGCATGAAGGCCCACGCTTCCACCCCATCTTCCAATCGGAACGCATGTAAAAACCCATCGTTGGCCCCGACATAAATCATGGGGTCACGGTTGGAACTTCGCAGAAAATCAAGGTACCCATCAAATGGATACCAGAACGGCGGATGCGCGACGACCACCGGGGTGGAATTGATGATATCGCCGATGGGTTTGTCCGTTACGCATTGAAAATTGTCGTTCGCAAGCGTATCCGTTGTATACTGCGTTAACGTACCCGGATCGTCCGGATCTGTAATGGTCCATAATTGCCTGCCGGTGGGCAGTTCCTCACTGGCTGTCCATTCTCCCACATTCCAGTCATCATCACTGCCTCTCTTTACGGCTTCTAAATCACCTGTCCAGCGGGAAGCATCGAACTTGGCGACAATCACCATGTCTTCCAGATCAACGGAGGTTGTCGGAGCGGGAGCAGACCCGTGAAATACAGCACCTTTGACACTTTCAGTAATGGTGTTAAGCGCCTCGACGAGCTCCTGTTTATTATTTGCAAAAAACGGCTGGGCAACACCTTCGACTTCTTCGTGCAGCGCGAAAATATCGTCGCTTTCTGATTCGTTTCCTTTCGCATTGGCAGCCTCGGCCATTTTATATAATTGCGCGGCCTCGCTGGGATCCAGCCCAAATCCAACACCGATCGGGGTGACCCCGGAATCGGCAAGATCACGCGTGTACGTATCAATGAGGTCCACAGTTGTATAAGGTTCATAGCCCTGGCCGTCGGTAACGTCTATCAGAAATTTGGGCTGGCAGTTTGACGAGACATAGGTATCCCCGTCGTCGTCTGCTTTGGTGCCGGCAAAATATTTTTTGGCCGCGACAACCGAGGGCCCAAAAGGCGTTCCTGAATATGCTTGGGTTGCTGTAATCGCGTCCTGTAAGGCCTGCTGGTGCGTATCCGTATGCTGTTTGGTTCCAATGTGTACTTTGGTAAAATCCTCACTTTCAATGTACCCCTCGGACTCCCTGAAGCACCAGGTACCATACCCCCAGGAAATCGCTCTGTCCTTGACGAGTTCACTGATGGCTGATTTGCCGATTTCGATTCTGGATTGCTGGGTGGTACCTCCCCACTGCGGCAAATCATTCCAGGTTACAGAAGCAGTGGTTTTATTGCGGTCGGAGATATCGTTACTGCCTGTGGAAAAGGTCGACGGATCGTCAAAGTCCTGTCCCCAGATGGTCAGATTGGTGGTTTCAGTCTGGGTTTCATCGACAACAAACTCAATGTAAGCATTGGTAATGGTTACCGGGTCACCAACAGTGTTCGGGGGTATGGCAACACTCTGAAACCGCATTCCAACGGTTTGATTGCCGTTGCCACCATCGTTAACCAATTCTAAATCACTGCTATCGAGAGATACCGAAGATCCGTCCTGTTTTTCCTCGGCATCGTCGCTCGAAGATGACACCCGATGCTCGGTTGTATGACTGCCGCTTTGGTAGGTATATTCAACATGAAGCAATGGCGCGGATCCGGTGGCGCCGTTATAGGATTTTGCCGTGCGATGGCCGCTTCCGGTAATAATGAAAACCATGGCGTTGCCGGATTCCCAGCCCGATCGATCGATGATCTCCTGTACGATGGTTGTCAGATCAGGTGTTTTTGGATTTTGTTCGCCTGATGAAACATCCATCATGGTTGTCATACTGCTGGATATATCAAGCAGCACCATGATGGCAGGACTCACCAGGTTCTCCACATATATGGGAATATTGCCGCAGCTAACCTCCTCCGGCGCCGGAAAAACGGTCATGCTGACCTGAATTTCCACAGGGCTATTCTGTGCTGTAGAAGATGTGATGGTAATGGTCGCTTCATAGGTGCCCTCACTGAGTCCGGATGTATTGTAGCTTACCGTATAGTCGGCCGATGCGCCCACACTTAACGGTGAGCCTCCGCTGGAACTAAAAGACAGCCAATCCGCATTGTCACTGATCGTATAATCCAATTGGCTCCCGCCGGTGTTTGTAATGGTGAATTGGTCGTCATCCGGATTGCTGTATTCGTAACAGGATGCACCAATAGTGGTATTATCAACCGTAATAATTGGAACCGGATCTTCGGAATATTCGATATGAAGCAAGGCAGCCGCGTTGTCGGGGTCTTCGTATGCACCCGCGGTTCGCTGCCCGGATCCGGTAATGATAAAGACCAGGGCGTTTCCACTGATCCATCCCGGTGTACCCACAATTTCCTGAACGATGGCGCTGAGATCCGGTGTCTGGTGTTTTTCTCCCCACGTGTCCCAGGCAGGCAAACTATTCCACTCCACAAACTGGCCGGTCTGGGTTCGGCTGGAGATGTCGCTGTTGCTGCTGGTAAATGCCGGCGCATTGGCAATAGCTTCTCCTCTTATGGTCACATTGGTTTCTTCGCTGGTAGTCTCATCGGTTTCAAACAACAGATACGCATTGGTAATTAAAGAGCCGGCAGGCACCTGTACGTCTTGAAACCGAATGCCGATGGTCTGGTTTCCTCTGCTGCCGTCGCGAACGAGCTCCAGATCCGTACTGGTGATGTACATATCGCCGTCATCTTCTTCTTCGGCATCGTCATTGCCATCGATAACCGCCACTTCAACGACTTCCGAAGTATATTCAACGTGCAACAATGGCGCTTTGGACGAACTGTTATTGTATGATCTGGCAACGCGTTTGCCGGAGCCTTCAAAAATAAAAACCACCGCATTTCCGCCGTTCCACGCCGGTTGATCAATTATCTCCTGGAGAATCGTGGACAGATCAGGGGTTTGTTGAGCGACACCTTCTTCGTCTACAGTGCCCCATGTGGGTATGTCATTCCACACGACGGATGCACTCGTTTTCGGTCGACTGGAAATGTCGTTTTCACTGTTTGAAAATATGCTGGTATGGCTCTGTTTCTGACCCCAGATAGTGAGGCTTGTCGACTCACTGGATTCCTCATCTACCGTAAAGACAATGTAAGCGTTGGTGATGGTCGAACCCTGAGGAATGGAGATACTCTGGAAGCGAATACCCACAATTTGATCAGTACCATCATTAACCAGTTCCAGGTCCGAACTATCCAAATACATGTCCCCGTCGGAGGCGTCTTCTTCGGCGTCGTCATTTCCTGTGGACACCCGGATATTAATGGTTCCGGATGTTGCCCCCCTGGCCTGGAACGGATTGAGCAAAAACGATGTCAGCGCAATCAAAAAAATTGTCAGCACTAGAAAATAATTTCTAAAATACATTGATAAATCCCCCTTATGCGAGGTCTTGATAATGACAAAGACAGAATAAACACAAATCGCCGATTATTCGAATCCCCCTAACAAGCGCTGGGTCCACTTTTTCTGGCAGATGATACGAAATTTATAATATCGAATTATTTCTTATGTTTGCCAGTGAGACGCTTTATCTGAATTCGAGCAAATACTATGCCATAAAGATATGTAGAGAATTCAGAAAATGGGGATTTAAGGCAAGTCAAACAACGATGAATTCTTCTGGAAGGATTGTTCTTCTAAGATACCGAAAACAATTTATAAAATTACAATTGGTGTGAACCGAAAAATGATAAGATAACAGGGCCGGTGTCAAAGGAATGGATACGTCGTTTTTGTTGTTGGATCAATAACTATAAATTTTTTTTATACTCATATTAAAAAAGTTACGGCCGGCCATTTTTGAGCGATTTGTAAATTCTGCTTTTTTTCAGCAGGTAAAGATCGTTTTTTTATTGCGGATCTTATTTGGTATCTGTGTGAGTGGAAGTGTTTCCCGAGACGCTGGAACCGGCCGATGATCCTGCGGATCTGATCATATTTGAACGTCCTTCAAAGACGGCACCCTCTTTAATGTCAATAGACGCGGCACTGCAGTCACCAATTAATTTTCCGGATGGATGGATCTCCAGTTGCTTGTGGGCCACAACGTTTCCGGTCACCTCTCCTTGAATAACGATGTTTTTGGCTTCCACATCGGCTTCCACAATGCCGGTGTTGCCCACGAAAATATCGCCGGACAGTTTGATAGAGCCTTTAATATAGCCCTCGACATGGAAATTTTCCGGTCCTAAAACTTCACCTTCAATCTTTACATTTCTGCTCAATAACGACGTGGAATCTGCGGCACTGTTTTTTACCATTGATATCGCTCCCTGTTATTTTTTATCGATCCGCACATGAATCGATTCCATTGATTTGCCTTTGCGGGTGGACTTAGCCGATTGTCGATTTTTCTGCAGAAGGCGCGCTGACCTGTCTTGCTTTCCCGCTATCAGGCCCTGTCGATTTATCCGGTTCAGTGACCTGAAGGTCCATATTGACTTCACCATCAAATTTGGCGCCGTCCATAATGGATAACTTGGGAGTGTTAATCCGCCCCTTTATTCTGGCCGTTTGATCCAGATGCACGCGGTCTTTGGCGTTCAGGCTTCCGTGTACGTTTCCATTGACCGAGATAACATCTGCATTCACCTCACCCTTTATTTTGGCGGGCTGCGCAATTTTTAAGCGGCCTTTTAATCTGAATTCACCGTCCAGGGTGCCCAGAACAATCAAATTGCCATTGCCGGAAACCCGTCCTTTGATCTTTAAATTTTTACCGAAATAAGTGGTTTCATTTTGAGCCAGGGTTGCCTGCTGCCCCACCATTTTGTCCTCTTTTTTCTTCTTACCGAATAATGGCATCTAGTTGCTCCTTTTGCAGTTCATCTAGGTTTATTGAATCTGGGTTAACCCTCATTATATATCAAAACACAGAAAATCAACAGCTAGTGTTGGAAGATTTTGTAATTTTTTATATGAATGAAGGGATCGCTGACAAGCTTCTTTTTTTATGATATACATTGCAACTACTTTCGGGAGTGGCCATGATGAAAACCGTCCTTTATATTGCGTTTGTCAGCCTGATTGCTTCCTTTGCCTATGCGGATATCATTTCGGATACCCCTAAGCTCAAAAAGGCCAGGCACCACCTGGTCCAAACGACCATCAAAGATCGCGGCATATCGGATCCCAAAGTTATTGCGGCCATGCAGACTGTTCCCCGGCACGCTTTTGTACCGCAAAATCTATTATCCGCCGCCTACACGGATCGACCGCTGCCCATCGGAGAGGGGCAGACCATTTCACAGCCCTATGTGGTTGCCTTGATGACCGAAATCCTGCAGCTATCGAAAGGTCAACGCGTTCTTGAGATCGGCACCGGTTCGGGGTATCAGGCTGGGGTCCTGGGACAAATCACGCCCCACGTTTATTCAATCGAAATTAAACCAAAACTTCATAAAATAGCCAGCAAAACTCTAAAATCACTTGGATATAATACAATAAAAACACGGCAGGGAGATGGCTATTTTGGATGGCCCGAAGCAGCGCCATTTGATGCCATTATGATCACCGCCGCGGTCGATCATATCCCGCCGCCACTGATAAAACAGCTAAAAAACGGCGGCAGACTCACCCTGCCTCTGGGTAATCCGTTTAGTTACCAGAATCTTGTACGGGTCACCAAACAGGGTGATGATCTCATCGTAAAACAAGTTACAGGCGTTCTTTTTGTGCCCATGACCGGCTATGCGCTAGAAAAGCCCTGACCTTGAAACCCATGATTTTTTGTGCTGTTTTTCTCATCGGTTTTTCAACCCTGGCCTTTGAGGTCCTCCTCACAAGGATCTTTTCGATCGGGCAATGGAATCATCTGTCTTTTATGGTGATCAGTATCGCCCTGTTCGGATTTGCGGCCAGTGGGACGTTTTTAAGTATTTCCAACGCGCGACAGGGCGGCGGTTCGCAGTTTGATTCCCTTCCTAAAACCACCGCGCTTCTGACACTGTTGTATTCTTCCATGACCATTCTGGGGTTTGTTCTTCTGAATAACCTTCCGCTGGATTATTTTCGCCTGCCGGTGGACCCCATCCAGGCGCTTTATTTGTTAACCGCTTTTATTATTCTGGCGGTGTCTTTCTTTTTTTCGGGCCTTGTCGTAGCGGTTGCTTACACGCGAATCCCTGAGAAAACGGGCTGGATTTACTTTGCGACCATGTGCGGTTCGGCTTGCGGCGCCATATTCCCGAGTGTATTGCTCCCGTTTTTTTGCGAAGGCACACTGGTCATTATATTAGCCCTGATTCCGTTGATCGTTATACCGCTGGCGCTCGTTGGTTCAAAAAATAAATCGGCAGGGTCTAAACACCCGCAATCCGTCCGGGTGTTCATGGGCATTGGCAGTCTCGCAATTGTCTTTTGGGCGGTTTATCTGCTGACCCCTTATGGAGACGGGTTGATACGGGTCGCCCCCTCACCATACAAAGCACTTTCTCAGGTTTTGCAATATCCGAATACGCGTATCGAAGAAACCATAGGCCACATCCGGGGACGGACCGACCGGGTGCTAAGCCCGCATATCCGATTCGCCCCGGGTTTGAGTTTGCGCTATATGGAATCAATTGCATCGCAGAATGCGGTCTTCAAGGATGGTGAAAATCAGGTTGTGTTATATGCGCTCGATTTTCCTGAAAGTACTCGATTTTCCCGTTATACCCTTTCCTACAGCGGATATATTGTTCACCCGCGAGCCCAAACAGCCCTGGTGATCCTGCAGGGGGGTGGAACGGCCATTCCGGCTGTTCTGACTGCCAAAATACCGGATGTCACCCTGCTGATCGGAAATCCGGTGCTGGCTGAAATAATGGGCAAACATTACGGTCTGTCCGTGACCGCCCAGGCACCGAGGGCTTTTCTCTCAAAGACCGCCAATACATTTGACATTATTCATGTCGAAAATTGGGGGACTTCGATTCCCGGATCAGATGCCCTCAGCCAGAACCACCTGTATACCATCGATGCGTTTTTACAGTATCTGAGGCACCTTTCGCCGGAAGGGCTTGTAATTGTCTCGCGCAAGCTATTACTGCCACCGGCTGATAGTTTGCGGCTCTGGGCGTCGGCCTATGAAGCGCTAAAGCGGAGCGGTGCAGAGAATCCGGCAGCTCATTTAGCAGTTCTTCGCAACTGGGATACGTTTAGCCTGCTGGTTTTTAAGCAGCCGTTTGCGGACTCAGACCGTTTGCAAGACTTTGTCCGCAAGCTTAATTTTGATCTGGTTTTTTTGTCCGGTATGACAGTCGATCAGGCCAATCGTTTCAATAAATTTGAGACACCATACCACTTTATTGAAATCAATCGACTGGCAGATGCTTACGTTAAGGGAATTGAAAAGGCCTATTTTGCCTCTTATCTGCTCGATATCGACCCCCAATCCGATGATCGCCCTTTTCCCGGTCGCTTCTTAAAATGGCGAAAACTCAAATCGCTATACGAAACCCTGGGCAGTCGGCTGTATGCGCTGTTGATGTCCGGCGAAATTGTGGTATCGGTGGTTTTTGTAGAGGCCCTGATCGTCAGCGGCGTTTTACTTATTTTGCCGCTCTTATTTGTTCGCCGTAATAGTAATAATTTCTCCGTTTGCCAAATGCTGTATTTTTTCGGCGTCGGAGCGGGGTTCATGTTTATCGAATTATTTTTTATCAAAAAGTATATTCTCCTCTTTGGCGATCCGGTCATTAGTTTTACCTTTGTTCTGGCTGTTGTACTTGTTTTCTCCAGTTTTGGCGGTATCTGGGCCCAGAAAAAAGATAAACGGATTTTAAAAATGTCACTGATCGCTCTCATCGGCGCGCTTCTAATCGCATTGGTAACAATGGACACCCTTATCGAGTACCTGCTGGGAATCTCAATTCGAGGGCGCCAATTAGGGGCGGTTCTAATTTTAATGCCCATTGGATTTTTGATGGGGCTTCCTTTTCCTTTGGGCATGCGCGACATGCTTAAATCCCCCATTCAACGCGCTTATGCCTGGTCAATGAACGGCTGCGCATCGGTTCTGACTTCGATTATATCGGCCCAGATAGCCCTTATTTCTGGAATTACTTACATTTTAGGTTGTGCAATTGCTGCTTATCTAATAGTGATTTGCAGTTGGCAATATCTGGAAAGGATTAGGAATTGACACACGCTGAACCGATCATGCAAATCAAAGTGGAGTGCTATGCCGGATATCGAGGAGAAGAAACCCCTCGCCTGATCTGGTTTCAGACTCGCAAAATTAAAGTCAAAAAAATTCTCGATCGCTGGCTGGACCCGGATCACCGCTATTTCAAAATATTGGGCGATGATGATGGTGTATATATTATTCGCCATGACATGAACACCTGGTGCTGGGGCTTAACGTTTTACCAAGAATCAAAAGAAGAGGATTCGCACCCCTAGAAGTTGGATAGGAACTGATCATGCAGCGGGACTATTTTCAGCCGCCGTTTTTTATAAAAAACGCCTATGTGCAAACCATACTGGGCAGCAGCAAATTGCGCTCCCCGACACCGAATCTCATGCGGGATGTCGCCTGCGAAAAAATCATAAAAACACCGGATGATGTCAAGCTGGTGGGGTATCATTCTGTTCAAAGGGGCGGTCAGCCAAAAGGGCTGGCCATTGTGTTGCACGGCTGGGAAGGCAGTTCGGATTCAACTTACGTGCTACGCTGCGCCAATCAGCTCTACCGAAACGGCTATGATGTTTTCAGATTGAATTTCAGAGACCATGGCGATAGCCATCACCTCAATATCGGTATTTTTTATGCGGTCCTTTTAGAAGAAGTTTACGAGGCGGTGAGGTTTGCAGCCGGGCTTTCAGAAGGCGCACCGGTCTTTTTGATTGGATTTTCATTGGGAGGGAATTTCGTTTTACGTATTTTAAAAAAGTGTATCCATTTTCCCATCGCCAATTTATGCCATGCGGTGAGTATCAGCCCGGTTTTGAATCCTAAAAAATCAACAGCTAAAATTGACCGCATTGCTTTTATTCGAAAATACTTTTTGGCTAAATGGCGCCGGTCATTGGCCAAAAAACAGAAATTATTCCCGGGACTTTATGATTTTGAAGATGTTCTGCATTTAAAATCCATTCAAGCAGTGACCGATGTTCTGCTGAAAAGATACAGCGACTACCCGTCGGCACAAGAATACTTTCAGGCCTATGCGGTGATGGATTCAGATATCGAAAATATCATTACTGCGACAACCGTTATCACCGCTGCAGATGATCCCATCATTCCGATAGAAGATTTTTATGGCCTGAAACTGAACCATAACACCCGGCTCGTAATCCATTCCCATGGGGGGCACAATGGATTTATTACTGGATTTAAACTGCAAAGCTGGTATGAGAATAGGATTATCACGCTATTTGATGAAATTTTGCTGCGATTATAGGGACAAAAGTTGAATGGTTTCTAAAAACCGGCCTTAACGGCATTGATTTTATGATTGGCAATCCTAATGTTATGGGTAGCCATAGGGAGGGTATTATGAGTGAGGACAAAACGACTGATATTTTAAAAAGCGCAATATTGTTGGAAAAAAGGGGCAGGGCTTTTTATGAAAATGCAGCCCGGCAAACATCCGCTACGGTTGTAAAACGCTTTTTTGAAATGATGGCCAATGAGGAAAAAAGCCATATTCATATCCTATCAGAGCAATTTAAAGCCTATCAGGACAAAAAGCAGTTTAATAGCGCACAGTTTGACGAACCGCACGAATCCGACATCGCCGCTCAGGTGATTTCTAAAGAAATCAAGTCAGAAATCTCAGCGGCTGATTATGAAGCTGCCGTTATATCAGCGGCAATGTCCATGGAAAAAAATGCCATAAAACTGTATTCTGATCGTGCGGCTGCGGCAACGGATCCAAATGAGAAAGCGCTGTACAGCTGGCTGGCAAAATGGGAAACTCAGCATCTAAATTTTCTGGCCGATATTGACCGGGAACTCACCGAAGATATCTGGTATGATCAAAATTTCTGGCCTTTCTAGCGTTCTTTAAATGAAACGCATTGTCAAGCTGATCAGAGCCAGTTTAATAATCTTACTCGCCATCTCCACGCCTGTGGCAGCCGGTGGTGATTGGAAATTCATCGCCAATGAAGAAGGGGTTACTTTATATTCAAGGAAAGTGGGCGGGCATTCGGAACTTGAATTTAAAGGTATCTGTCTGATTGCTCAACCCCTTGAAGTAATCGGGAACATGTTGTCTGATATCGCATCCTATCCCAAATGGTTTTTCAAGTGTATTGAGTCTAAACGGATTCCCATGGATCTTTCACCCGGGCGCGGTTATTACCTGTATATTGCCATCGATACGCCCTGGCCCTTTAAAAACCGGGATGTTGTTTATAAAACCAATGTCAGTATTGACTACGATTCGGGAAAAGTCATCATCAAAAGCACCGCTTTAACAGAGCCAATCGTTCCGCTGAGAAGCGGTTATGTCCGCATTACAGATTCTCAACATCGGTGGATTCTTGAAAAGGTTTCGTCTGAACAAACGCGTGTTACTTTCATCAATCGAACCAATGCGGCCGGGCCGTTTGCAAATTATATCTCCAATCCAGGCCTTCGAAGTACGACGTTCTATTCGCTCAAAAACCTGCAAACCCGAACGCGCGCTTCTAATAACGGAAATGAGAGGAAAAAATGAGGTACATGCGGTTGTAAAGATGAAGTTCAAATAACCTAAGATGGCTCTCAAGTGCAGCGATGTTGGAGGTGTCTAAAATTTTCAAAATAATGCTCAGGCGCGGGCGGAGCGCCCGTGACAGCGAATGAAAAAGAACACGAACTTAGTTTAAAGATGACATCTTTAGTTAAGTGGAGAGCCAATCGCGAGCTTCCTGCTCATCTTTAAAGACGCAAAACTGCCCTTTCTCTACTTCGGTAAATCCCTCAGTAATCCTACCAAGCCCGTAATGGACGATTTTTGAGACCACCAGGGCGATTTTTGAAAAGGTTGTTTCAAGAAGCAACTTTATCAAGTCGATAAATTGCTGCAATTCCTCACGCGATGGATTGTAATCGGAACCGGAGTCTATAATAAGCAGCCTTTTGTTTGGATAAGAAGAAGAATTATCCGCCAGGAAAGCTAACGTTTCAACGATGTCGACATGTTCCACTTGGCCAGTCTCGTCAGCGATGATCACAATGTTGTTTTCGACCTCGATTGGAAACATCATTTACCTCCTTTTTCTCTGAGGCGACGTGAAATGTGATTAGCCAAGAAAGAATACCGGCATTGCTCTCCGGACTTTTCCTTTCTTGCAAGTATAGCATGTTGGCATCAGACTGTAATTGATTAAGTGAATTACCATTTCATCCATATTTCAGATATCCTAAAATATCAATAATAAATGCTCCGGTCAGATCTGCAGTCCAGGCATCGCCAAACAAAAATCCCGTAATTATTTTAAAACGGGTAACCTGAAAAATATTCACTGCCTAAGTTTTTGAGTGGAAGACCCATTTATGGGATAAATTCAAATATTTTAAAACAGGTCGGTTGTGTTGTCCAGCCAACTGATGTATGCTTTTACTCAGACGATCAATTGATGGCGTTGCCAGGGCTGATCATCCAACAAAACTTTGAAAAACCACAGGCCGCCATGAGAATGCACCCTTCCCTGTCGCTAATAATTGCATAAGAGGTAGAAAGAATTGAATGAATTCAATGCCCTCAAAGCAGAATTGAGCCGATTAAAGAATGAAAAATCGGCTTTTAAAGCACAAAGCAAGCTACTTGAGAAATTTGTTTCGCTAGCGCGATCTCCCGGAAAAGATAAAATGCTTATTAAGATCCTGCAAAAAACGCTGGAGGTTTTTGCGGGATTAACCGGAGCCGAAAAAGGAAGTCTGTTTTTGCTGGATCGCAATGGGGTTGTCATCGAAAGCATCCTAACCCGCAGCGATGCAACGCCGGAGCAGCGCTCACAACTCATCGGAAGCGTGTTAGACAAAGGATTGGCCGGGTGGGTTCGACGGCATCGCGAGGTGGGATTGATTACGGATACCAAAGAAGATGATCGCTGGCTGCACCTCAAAGATCAGCCCTACACTGCCCGTTCAGCTCTGGCAGTCCCTATTCTAAGAGACGAAAAATTGCTGGGCCTGCTCACCCTGCTTCACGCACAACCCGGGCATTTCAGTGAAGAAACCGCTGAATTGATGAAAATGATCGCCGGTCAGATTGCGATCGCACTTGAAAATGTGCGTTTGTATGCCAAATTGGCGAACTACTCGAAAGCGCTGAATGCGGAGCTTGAAAAAGGCAAAAAGATTCAAAGAGATTTTTTACCCGCCGATGTGCCCCAGATCCCCGGATGGGAGATCGATACCTGTTTTCATCCCGCGCGTCAGGTTTCAGGTGATTTTTATGACGTATTCATGCTGCCGGGAAACTATATCGGCCTGGTGATTGCCGACGTATGCGACAAGGGTGTCGGATCAGCCCTTTATATGGCGCTTTTTCGTAGTTTAATACGTGTTTTTTCGGGACAAATCCGACTGGGTAGCTGGACGGCTTCCAAATCCAAGAACGGCAGCAAAAAAGAGACAGCCACGGAATCCGATTTAGCGCGAATGCTGCGGGCCATCTCGCTTACCAATGACTATATCGCCGAGGAACACGGTCATGAAGTGATGTTTGCCACCGTCTTTTTCGGGGTGCTGGATCCGGAAACAGGTCATCTTTCTTTTGTCAATGGGGGCCATGAGCCCCCTTTCATCATCGGGCAGTCAAAAATAAAGGACACGTTAACGGCCAAAGGGCCTGTTGTTGGCATCATACCCGGAGCCGAATTTGAAATCCAGCATGCGCAGCTTGAGCCCGGGGATATATTGATTGGCTATACAGACGGGGTTACGGAAGCCCTTTCGCCCCAGGAAACATTGTTTACCAAAGAGAGGCTTCTTGCGCTGGTTGAACACCCAGCCGCTTCCGCAGGCGAAATGATCGAGCGAATCAAAACCGAGCTGTTTCAACATATCGACCATGCCCCTCAATTTGATGACATCACAATGATTGTCGCACATCGCCAATCAAAGAAACGGTCCCACTGACGGACTTACCGGAACGGATCAGCGTGCCGCTTTATTCTCACCAACTTGAAATGACGCTATCTATCGGTTTTGCCAGGACGGTGTTTCTTTGTTTAAAAATGCATTTATGCCGTTTTGGGCATCCACGGCCTCCAGGTTCATGCTAATCGTATGTTTGGCATAGTGCATTGCATTGCTGTCTGATTGATCCACCTGGGCATAGAATCCCTGCTTACCGATCGCCAGGACGAATCGACTGGCTTCGGCGATTTGGCCTGCCAGCCGCTCTGTCTCTTCTTCCAGGTTTTCTATCGGAACGACCCGATTGATTAAACCCAGTTCTTTTGCTTCATGGGCCGAAAAAAACCGTCCGGTCAGCAGCATTTCCATGGCGGCCTTGCGTCCGATTGCACGGGTGACAGCAACCATTGGCGTGGTACAAAACAGGCCAATTTTAACACCCGGTGTGGCAAACTGAGATCCTTCGGCCGCCACAACCAGATCGCACCAGGCCACCAGTTGACAACCCGCCGCAGTGGCAATGCCCTGTACCTGAGCGATAACCGGCTGAGGAATTTCGTGTATTAATTGCATCATTTTGGTGCATTGGTCGAAAATAGATTTATATTCTCTGATTCCGTTATTGATCATCTCTTTGAGGTAGTGACCGGCACAAAAATGTTTTCCGGCGGCCCGAATGATGACCACCTTGATCGATTCATCCTCGGAAACGCTGTGGAGCGTATCTGAAATTTCAGTCACCATCTGCCGCGACAATGCATTAATTTTTTTGGGATTGTTTAAGGTCAGGATGCCGATCGGTCCTTTGGCAGTATACAAGATTTCTTCATGCGCCATGCGGTTTCTCCTTTTGTTAAGATTAAAATCGGTCTCATGGTTTTAGTTCAGCCTGTTGTCGCCGTCAAGTTTAAACAAAAAGATGCCCATTTTTATTTTTTATAAATTGATTAATATTATATATTTAGACGATACTTTGAAAGTAAAAGTTTAAAGACGTGATGGCATATTGATCGATGTTTTGAATCACCTGGAAAACAGAAACAAACTGGTTGGTCTAATGGGACACCTGGAATACGCGTGTTTCGGGATGAAATGCCTGCCAGGCGAACCAGTAGGCGTAAATGGCGGGAATCGCCTCGCCACTTTGATTGCGGACCGATACGACCTCACCCTCTGGATTCACCTCAATCTCTACTGTTTGATCAGCCAGCTGATCTTTATGCAGACCCGGATGGGTGCGTAACCATTTTAACGAGTAGGCCTTGGCGATGTTGCCGATTTCAATGCCCAGCACCGGTTCTTTAGCCGCGAAATCGCTGCGTACGTCTCCTACCGGGAACATGACGGTTCCAACTCTATAATAATCTTCGTAGGGATCAATTGTGTAATTGCGCTTGTAGCCCGTTTTGTCGGAAAGCACCTGAGTGTCCGGATTGCGATTTAGCCAGGTTTGCCATCGCATTCGGGTTGAAGGAATTTTTTTTAGTTCCTTACCGACCAGGGGACCTGAAATGGCTTTCTGTTTTAATTGCGACCATAAGCTTTCAGTCTGATGATCGTAAAGCAGCACGTTGCTTTTATAGAGACGGCCAGATACGCCAAACGTATAATCCTGATCTTGAATTTGACGGGAGTACACGACCCCACTCTGGGTCAATGGTCAGAAGGTTACCACGATGGGGACACCGCCGAGCGTATCATTGACGGCTTCATGCCAATTAAGAATCTTGATCGGATAAGCTCGAGCTTCCTTGCCAATCCGAACGCCAAATACGTAATCTAAGGGATCCAGAAAAGCGGCCTGGTCGGGTTGAACAAAACGGGGTTCCAATAATGCCGGAATGCCATCTTTGGGCGGACCACCGGATAATATTTCCGCTTGCGGGACAATGGCATTATTCACATTAAAGCCACTCAGGCCTATGAAAAATAACATTAGGCCGGTAACGATCAGAAAATTTCTCATGGATAAATCTCCTTATTGGCGGTTTCATTGGATAGAATACACATGATGGATAGAAATTTAAGGATAAAGGATTGATTGAATCAGTCGACGGGATCCGAATCACCTTACACTTGAGGCATGCCGAATGACATTAAAAGGCAGATGGAGGAAAGCTAAAAAAAACATCACCTCAAGCACAAATGAAGGCTTAAGGTGATGCATAATAGACTTCATGGATAGTGTCGATGCCTGCTGAGGGAAGCGGCATGTATTGCCCATCAAATCGCTCTAAATTTATATTTTGCCCGACCGACCGTCATCACAGGGTTCATCAAAATCATCAAATCGCGAATGCTCTGCGGTGGTGCTCAAGCCGCAGGCTTTTAGTTCTTCGGCCGATTTCATTGGGTTACCGCAACACTCCGGAGAATTTGACTCTTCGCCACTGACTTCCACGGTGTTACCGCAAGTGGCGCATTCATAAACTTGCATATCTGCCATGAATTCCTCCCTTTTTAAAATGTCTAAGCCAATTACATCATCAATACTCAAATAAAATAATGGATTTCGTGCATTGTGTCAAGGTGGCAGCAGCGGTGCGGTCATCATTGTCCGCAAAGCCAAGCTGAATATTTTTATTGGGTCTGGGCCATCTTTACAATACAATTCAAATGTGTCCATTTAAATATCTATGTTTTTTGTCCGGTGGCAATCAGACGACTGTTCATAAATCCATAATCGCCGTCCTTTTGGTGAGGTGAAAAATTGGAATGGATCTTAATACGCCCGAATCCGGCAGCCCCTAACAGTTTTAATAAGCTCTCTGCATCATAAAGTCGAATGGCATACGTTTGATCACGAATCATGCCCTGGGTTTTATCGAGAACCATTTCACGGGCACAGATCACATCTCCCTGAATTTCACGCTGGCGGCAGACAACTGTTTCTTCGCCGATTTCATGCCAGGCATTGGGTCTGAATAATGATTTAACCGCCTTTCCGTCAGCGACATCAACCAATATCCAGCCATCCTTGCGCATCACCCGACATGCTTCCGCCAGTATTGTTAGGTCCGCTCCTTTTTCTTGAATATAACCCAAAGAATTGCCCATGATGATCACATGATCATATGAAGCGTCCGGCATATCAATCCGGCGTGCATCTCCACAAATAAAATCAACGGCCACATTATCATTACCGGCTCTGGCCCGCGCTATGTTGATCAAAGTTTGTGAATAGTCTAAGAGGGTGCAGGCTTCAAAGCCCCTTTTGGAAAGCTCGAAGCTGTGGCGTCCGTGACCTCCGCATAAATCCAAGATTTTATGCGAGCCTTGAATCGGCAACAAACTGCAGATTACATCGACTTCCCGTTGCGTTATGGTGGGATCACAGACGGAACGCGCATCGGTTAGCAGATAGACCTCATCAAACATGGTTTTCCACCAATCCGGGTTTACTTCTATGCTCATGTTGCCCTTTCGGTTATGGGTTCAGCGCCAAAATTAAATAACCCATCGGATGCAATGATGGCCGGAGATCCTTCCCAGGGCTGCATGCGGGCGATTTCAAGCTCTTCTTCTTCTATTTTTATAAACTGATTTAGTTCTCCCTGTCGCCACATTTGCTCCAGAATGAGGCAATCCGCCCACAGTTTGTTTCCGTAGTCCATTACGGCCTTCATCTGTTCCATTGTTAATAAACGCGGCCGCAGCGCAATTTTAATCGGCCCCAATAAATAGGTAAAGTCCATTTGGGTTGCCATTTTTTTCTGTTCTTCGACAACCGCTGAAAGATCTTCACGATCCATGCGCATTATGGTGTCATTGATATTATCAACGGCATCCCGTACACTCATTTCGGAATGCAGCACGGCCAGAGGCTGAAAACCCCCGCCACTGCCAACATTGGTGGGCACGCCACCATAACGACCGACAAAACCTAGCAAACCCTTGGGACCGATCAGGCAGCGAAAATCGGTCTGTACCGGTTTGAGAATCAGGGCGCCGTTTTCCAGTTGCGGTAGATCTTCGGCCCATAATGACAGAGGGACTTTTTCCTGTACGATATAATTCCCTTCGCCCAGCGCAAGCTCGATGGCTTCATCGATGTCTGAATTCACGCGCCCGACCCGAACCCCGTGACCGGAGTAGCCTCTTTCCGGTTTAAGTACTAACCGATCCCAGTTCTGTTGAGTCCAGGCGATAAGATCATTAATGGCTTTGCCTTCAGGCCCATCGGTTTTTCGAGGGTAAAACTGCCGTGTCCACGGCGTTCGTTGGACAATCTCATCATGGAAACGATCCGCATAGCCTCCGCTGACAACTTCAAACATGCTTTTGACATTAAAGGGTTCGGTTCCGCGGGGATTGATGACGCGGTGTTCTTTAACCGCCTGCAGAACCGGGCTTAAATCGTGTTTGCGATGCAAGGCCAGCAGAACATCCGTATTGAAATCCATAAATAAGATAGATACGAGTTGACCTTTCCAGCAGACATTACCGTTTTTAAGTTCGAGTTCCTGCGGTGCCATTAATGCGCCGGTGATTCCATCTGCGGCATTTAGACATTGCGCCAAATTGCGGTTTTCAGCCACATCCTCCAATGTCTCTTCTTCCGCCACAACTGCGATCAATCCAGGATTATTGCCGGCGCGGGCCCGATGGGCATCGATCAACATTTCCGCAAAACCATCCACCGCGTAAAAAAAGGGATGATCGAAATCGAGATCGACATTAAACGATTGGATTTGGTTCATTTTTTGCCAGATGGCCTTGCCGATAATCTGGGTGGTCTTCTGATAGTCCCACCCGCCGGGACTTCCGAGGTTCCACTCGGAATGGTATCCTTGAAATTTTTCCACGTCAGGTTCCTTTAAATGGTTAATTATCTCCGGTTAACTCCGTTAGGACGTTCGACCCTCAACTTATATTCAAACCGATATGATAAACAGTAACATATCTGATAAAAATGGTTCAATGCGTCGACGCTGTATCTGGAGCATCGACTCATCTGCTGTAAACAGCGCGATCATTTAATAAATATCAAATTTTGATACCCACCAAAGACGCCAGATAAACGATTTCATCATTCGTTTTATCTTCTGATTCTATATAGCGCAAGATCCTTAAGGATGAAAACGCATCCAGGAGCTCGTTTTCACGTAACAGATAATCCCGACAGACAGGCGGGTCGCTGGTCGCTTGGGCTGAATTCAGCAATGTTTGAAAGATCAGGACACCATCTGGAGTGAGACCCTTGTAGATATAGGGAAACAGCCGCCGATTTAAATATTTGATATTGATAATAAGATCATACCGCTTGGCGGGAATGTCAAAATCGTCGAGATCCGCACAGATCGGATTAATATTCGGATGCGCAGCCGCAAACAGGTTCAATCCGACATCGGAAATATCAACCGCATCGACGCTAAACCCCTGGCGGGCCAGAAAAAGTGAATTGCGGCCATTTCCGGCTGCAATATCAAGCGCTTTTTTACCACTGGCCAGTTTGGCATATTTTAGGACAATGGCAGCCGGCTCAACCGGGTAGCTTTGGTTTTGATACTTCGCATTCCACTTTAATCGATCCTGCAGCATAATTTCTCAGATCTTTGTTAAATCTCTGAAGTGTCTTATATGCCCAAAGACGGACCTTTAAATTATTAGATTGAAATATAATTTCCGTCAAGACCTGGACCTTTTTACCGTCGCTACTTGACCCTTTGGCACTTGGATGATATCCACAGCCTGTCGATAAATTATTGTTGATCAATTAAAAGGTTTGGCCCTAAATGAAAAACCTCCAGAGAGCTTCTCTGAAGGTTGCTTTATTTGGTGCGCCCGGCAAGATTCGAAGCCGTGATTGGCCACTTTGCAGGCTAAATGGAAACCAGGCAAAAACCAAAGCTACATATTAATTTCGCTTGTAATTTGTTTAACTGAGTGACTCAGAAAAATTCGCATGCATTACCAGAGACATGCTCTTGTTGTTCCGCTTGTTTTGCGTGGGTAAGATTCTTTACTGAATTTTATTCCTTACAATAATTCTTATTTTTAGACTGAAATTTCTATGTCTTGTCATTAATTCAATAGGGTCATTTTTAACGCTATGAACAATGAAACAGATAACATCGCAATCAAATCTGATAAAAATTTGGATATTAAATTATTAGATCAAAGAAGTATTCCGCTACTATACAATTTATTCTATGAATTAGATATCTCCTTAGAAAAGATAAGAATTTACAAAGCGATAAG
>JAAUXY010140652.1_pt1 | contig 36150 bp, 26 predicted proteins | sample 7278121 | NCBI WGS metagenome assembly JAAUXY01 (sample SAMN14350117, study PRJNA611818) | marine sediment metagenome | isolation source: surface marine sediment (1.8m) | place: French Polynesia: Moorea | collected 2018-08
CAAGGTCGCGAAGCACTATGAGAAAGTCCGACCGGACGAACACTCTGCCGAGGTGATCGCCGATCTCGAGCGCCTGAGTAGCGCGTCGGAAGGTTGATCGATTCGTCTAAGGGGCGCTAAGCCCGAGCAACCGGTGAAATAGTCGGGCTAGCGCAGCGCCTTCATCGCCCGGTCGAGGCCTGCGACCGTGAGCGGGAACATCCGGTCACTCATGATTTCTCGCGTCATCTTGACCGATGGCGTGAAGTCCCAGCGTTCTTCGGGTTCCGGGTTCAGCCAGATCGACTTTGGGTATGTATCAAGCAGTCGCTTGATCCATACCGCGCCAGGCTCGTCATTCCAGTGTTCGACGCTGCCACCGGCATAGACGATTTCGTACGGACTCATGGTCGCGTCACCAACGAAGATCAACTTGTAGTCGGACCCGTACTTGTGCGCGATATCCATTGTCGGCACTCGCTCTTCATGCCGACGGCGATTGTCCTTCCACAGGCTCTCGTAGATGAAGTTGTGGAAGTAGAAGTACTCGAGGTGTTTGAACTCGCTGCGCGTCGCCGAAAAAAGCTCCTCGCAAATGCGCACGTGATCGTCCATTGAGCCGCCAATGTCCAGGCACAGCAGCACCTTGACCGCATTGTGGCGCTCCGGAACCATGCGAATGTCGAGCAGTCCGGCGTTGCGCGCCGTCTTGTCGATCGTATCGTCGAGATCCAGCTGATCGGCTGCGCCTTCACGGGCGAACTTGCGCAGTCGCCGCAGCGCGACCTTGATGTTGCGCGTGCCGAGCTCGACCGAGTCGTCGAGATTGCGGTACTCGCGTTTGTCCCAGACTTTAACAGCGCTGCGATTGCGTGAGCCGGCCTGGCCGATCCGCACGCCCTCGGGGTTGTAGCCATATGCGCCGAACGGCGACGTTCCTGCCGTACCGATCCACTTGGAGCCGCCCTCGTGGCGATCGTCCTGCTCCTCGAGCCGCTCCTGCAGCGCACGCATGAGCTCTTCAAAGCCGCCCATTGCTTCGATCTGCGCCCGCTCCTCCTCGGTCAGCATCAGTTCGGCCTGTTGTCGCAACCACTCGTCGGGCAGGTCTTGCACGAGATCCGCGAAGCTGTCCTCGACGCCTTTGAAATACGCGGCGAAGATCCGGTCGAACAAGTCGAGCTTGGACTCGTCCTTCACGAGCGTGGCGCGAGCCAGAAAGTAGAAGTCGTCGACACTCTGTCCCGCAAGACCCTTCTTCATTGCCTCGAGCAAGGTGAGCAGCTCCGTGATCGACGTTTTCATGCCGCCGTCCCGAAGCATGTAGAAGAACGGGATCAGCACGGCACTTACTGCTGGTTACGCCGGTCGAGAAACACGAGCTGCTCGAACAGGTGGACGTCCTGCTCGTTCTTGAGCAATGCGCCATACAAAGGCGGAATCGCGCTGCGCGCATTGTCGCTGCGCAGCGCCTCGGGCGGGATATCCTCGGCCAGCAGCAACTTGATCCAGTCGAGCAATTCGGAGGTCGAAGGCTTCTTCTTCAGACCGCGCACCTCGCGCACCTTGTAGAACGCGTTGAGCGCTTCTGACAGCAGCTCTTTCTTGAGCCCCGGGAAGTGCACGTCGACGATCTGCGCCATGGTCTCCTTGTCCGGGAACTTGATGTAGTGGAAGAAACAGCGGCGCAGGAATGCATCGGGCAGTTCCTTCTCGTTGTTGCTCGTAATGACGATGATCGGCCGGTGCGTCGCCGTGATGAGCCTCTTCGTCTCGTAGACGAAAAACTCCATGCGATCGAGTTCCTGCAAAAGGTCGTTCGGAAACTCGATGTCCGCCTTGTCGATCTCGTCGATCAACAGAACGGGCTGGGACTCGGACTCGAACGCTTCCCAGATCTTGCCGCGCACGATGTAGTTCGCGATGTCGTGCACCTTGTCGTCGCCGAGCTGCGAATCGCGCAGACGGGCGACGGCGTCGTATTCATAGAGTCCCTGTTGTGCCTTGGTGGTCGACTTGATGTGCCACTCGTAGAGTGGCCTGCCGAGAGAGCGCGCCACCTCGAGCGCCAGCTGGGTTTTGCCTGTACCGGGCTCTCCCTTGACGAGGATTGGCCGTTCCAACGTCACTGCCGCGTTCACCGCCATCATCAGGTCGTCGGTCGCGATATAGGAATCCGTGCCTTTGAATCGTTCGTTACTCATGTTGTCAATACTACCTGTTGTCCGGTACCAACGTCAGCGTGTGTGCCGCCTTGCCGGGGAGAAAGGGACTGGGTTCGCCGGCGACCCAGTCGCGGTGTCCTTTGTCATAAAACGCCGACAGCGGATGCCCGCTCTGGCCTGTCGGCATGTGCATCAGGCTGTTCGCCTCGTCACCGACGAGGATGGAAAAGCGCTGCGAGGCGCCGAAACTCGGGCCCTGGGCCCGCGGCATGTCCAGGTCGCCGCTGAGGCCGTCCAGCGGCATGTTCAGACGATCGCCAACTACGGGAATTGCGGAGCTCAGCGGATGCCTGATCGTCGCCGTGTTGATTTCGCCCCAGGTACGCTCGGCGAGGTTGCCACCGTAGGTGCTCAAATGCCGGATGTTCTCGCGGACGGAGTCGACGAGAAACTCCTGCCAGTTGTCGAAGCCCGACGGGAGCATGTGGATCGGCTGCTCGGTGACGAGCGACCAGAGCGCCGCTTCGAACTGATTGCTTCGCCGAAGCTCGACGTCGTCGCCGTACGCTTCGCGAGCAGGCGTCATGATTGCGTGAAACAGGCGCTTTTCGACCTCGAGGCGAAACGCGCGCACGAGTCGGTAGCCGACGCTGTCGGGCGAGGCGCGCGGAATCCAGGTTTCGGCCAATAGCCGGTAATCGCCGAGTTGCGGATCTGCGGACGTTGCGTCCTCGTCGAGGACCTGCAGCAGCAATTCGCGCCAGCGCGCCAGGAAGATCGCCCTGTCGTCCGTCTGGATCTCGAGCATGTCCTCGGGCGCGAAGCGGTTTTTGTCTGTCAGTCTGTCGCGAATCTGGCGCGCTCTCGCGCCCAGGTCATAGCCGCCGTCGCCGATCAGACGCAGCGCCTCGGCGTCGGCCACGCGCGCATTGGCCGTCCAGATTCTGCCGCTGTCCGGATTGACGATACGCGGGTACTGGTCCGCCGGCAGCCACCCCTGCCAGCCGTGCTCGCGACTCCAGTCCGCGGGCAGCCAGGCGTCGAATCCGCTTTTTCGCGGGATCTTGCCCGCTATCGTCCAGGCGATGTTGCCCTCGGCATCCCCGCTGACGAAGTTCTGCGGCGGGATCGCCATGCTGTTCGCGATGTCGAGCGCTTCGTCGAGGGAGCGCGCACCTTCGAGTTCGATCATGCGCAGGTTGACGCCCTCGGGTTTGTGCGCGATCCAGCTGACGGCAATTTCGCCGTCCGGGTAATCGACGTCCTCGAGAACGGGGCCCCAGACGGTCTCGCGAATCTCCAGCGTCACGGGGTCGCTGTCCCTGACCTCGATAATCTCCACGTATCGCTCGAACGCGCGATCGCCGTCCGGCGTCCGGTAGCTGCCCGGCTCGTCACCGGCTTTCAGCAGTACCGCATCCGACCAGTCGCCGTAGCTGTTCGTGTAACCCCAGGCGACATTGAAATTGCTGCCGGCCACGATGAACGGCGTGCCCGGCAACGAGACACCCGCGACCTGGCGCGCGTCCTCGCCTTCAACGATGAAATGCGCCTGGTAGTAAATGTTTGGCGTATTGAGACCGAGGTGCATGTCGTTCGACACGAGCGCGCGGCCGGTTCCGCTGAGACTACCGGTCACAGCCCAGTTGTTGCTGCCCCGTAGCGGGTAGCGGCCTTTCTCGGCCGAAGGGGGTGCATCGGCCGTCTTGTCACGCAGCGAATACACGGACGCCGGCGGAATCGGTGCAACCGGCCTGGGCTCCCCCATCAGAGGCGCATCCCACGGCGTTCCTTGCGGATAGATCCAGCGATAGACCTCCTCGGGCAAAACGCGCCGCGCGAGCCCGCGGCGAACGTCGCGAATCGCGCGGCCGTCGTTCAGTTGCATGTACATTGTATAGACCACAAGGAACGAATCCTCGGGCAACCAGGGCTCCGGGGTTGCGCCGACCAGCAGGTATTCGAAGGGTCTCGCGCCGAGGCCCGCCAGCCCGTCATTCACACCCTGTGCGTAACGCTCGACGAGCGTGCGCTCATCCGCAGAGAGCCGTTCGAGCACCTGTTTCGCTCTGCTGCGAAAGCGATGGAATCGAAACCGTTTGTCAGCTTCGATTGCCCGTTTGCCGAACAGCTTGGACAGTTCCCCCGCAGCCTGCCGGCGTATCAGGTCCATCTGGAAAAACCGGTCCTGCGCGTGCGCGTAACCGCTTGCGTAGGCAAGGTCGGCACGGCTGCGGGCGATGATACGCGGAATGCCGTGATCGTCACGCTCGATCACGACCGGGGCGTCGATGCCCGCAACCGGCAATTCACCGTCGATCGTGGGCAGGCTCGCCTGCAATACGAACCAGGCCGCTCCTCCGGCCGCGATAACGATAGCCGCGCCCGTCCCGAGCGCTGCGAACAGGATTTTTCTCACGGCGTTATTTCGGAACGACCACTTCGAGGATCTTCATCGCGTTGGTGCCGCCGGACACGCCGTCGAGATCACCCTTGGTGAAGATCACCAGGTCGCCGACCTCGACGAGGTCTTCGTTGAGCAAGGTCCTGAAGATGTCGTGATAGAGGGACTTCGAGTCCGTATGGCTGATATCGAAAGATACCGGGTAGACGCCGCGGTACATCGACACCCGCCGGCTCGTGGCGACGTGCGGCGTGAACGCATAGATCGGGATATCCGAGCGTATGCGCGACATCCAGCGAGCCGTGGATCCGGACTCCGTCAACGCGATAATGGCTTTGACGTTCATGTGATTTGCCGTGTACATGACCGCCATCGCGATGGCCTCGTCGACGCGGTCGAACAGGTCCCCGATACGATGACCCGTCTGGCCGACCGGAACCGGGTAGGTTTCCGCGCCAACCGCTACTTCGGCCATCGCCCGGATGGCCTTGACCGGGTAAAGTCCGACGGCGGTCTCGCCGGACAGCATGACGGCGTCCGTCGCATCCATGACGGCGTTCGACACGTCGGACACCTCGGCGCGGGTCGGAATCGGATTCTGAATCATCGACTCCATCATCTGCGTCGCTGTGATCGCAATTTTGTGTGCTTTTCGCGTCTTGCGGATGAGCTTCTTCTGGATGCCGATGAGCTTCGCGTAGCCCATTTCCACACCGAGGTCGCCACGCGCAACCATGATGACGTCGGCAGCATCGATGATGCCGTCGATGTTCAGCACGGCCTCGGTGCGCTCTATCTTGGCGACGATCGAACCGGAACCGCCGGCTTGCTCGAACAGGCGCCTCGCTTCCCGTATGTCGTCGCCGTCGCGAACGAAACTAACAGCGAGAAAGTCGACCTCGAGTTCTGCAGCCAGCTTGATGTTTTCCCGGTCGACTTCGGTTAGCGCCGGCGCAGACAGCCCGCCACCCTGCTTGTTGATGCCCTTGTAGTTGGAAAGGATGCCGCCGTTGACGACAGTCGTGTGAATCCGCGTACCCTCGATCCGTTCGACGGCGAGCGTGATCATGCCGTCGTTCAGCAACAGGATATCGCGCTCGACCACGTCCTTGTGCAGCGTCTCCAGGGCGACGCCGACGCCCTCTTCGGTGCCGTCGTCGAGCCCGAGCGTACTGTCGAGGAAAAACGCTGCCCCGTCGGCGAGTTCAACGGAGCCGTGCTCGAAGCGCTTTATGCGGATTTTCGGACCCTGCAGGTCGCCGAGCAGGCCGACCTCCCGGCCGCACTCCGCGGCAGCCTTGCGAAGACGCCGGGCGCGCTCGCGGTGCTCGTCGGCATCGCCGTGCGAGAAATTCAGCCGCGCGACGTCCAGACCCGCGTTGATCATCTTGATCAGCGTTTTCGGTCGCTCAGACGCGGGCCCGAGGGTCGCGACTATCTTGGTTCGTTTTTGCATCGGCGGATTATTACACAGGCATGTGACGCTTGTAGGAGCGGTCGTGAGACCGCGACCGATTCTGGTGCAATGTTAACGGCGGCGAGCAAGAGATACCCCGCTCGCCGCCGGAAAGGAATCGGGCCGGGACGGCCCTCCCACAGGACGGCCCTCCCACAGGACGGCCCTCCCACCGGACGCCGCTCCTGCAGACCGCTCCTATGACCTTGCTCGGGTCAGCCGGCCGCGCGTTTCTCCAGTATCGCGACCGCCGGCAGCTTCTTGCCCTCGACGAATTCGAGGAAGGCACCACCGCCGGTCGAGATATAGGAAATCTTGTCGCGCACGCCATACTTGTCGATTGCGGCGAGCGTGTCACCGCCACCGGCAACCGAGAACGCGTCGCTCGCGGCGATCGCCTCCGACAGTACCCGGGTGCCATCGCCGAACTTGTCGAACTCGAAGACACCAACCGGGCCGTTCCAGATGATCGTTCCGGCGCCGGCGACGATCTCCGCGAAACGAGCCGCCGTTTCGGGCCCGATGTCGAGGATCATGTCGCCGTCGTCAACCGCATCAACCGACTTCGTCGTTGCATCGGCGTCGGCGGAGAAGTCGTTGCCGACGACGACGTCGGACGGAACCGGGATATCGGCGCGATCGTCGCTGCGCGCGGCGAGATCACGAGCAGTGTCCAGCATGTCCGGCTCGTGGAGCGACTTGCCGACTCCGTGGCCCGCAGCGGCAATGAACGTGTTGGCAATGCCGCCGCCGACGATCAGCGTATCAACGATACCGGCAAGCGTGTCGAGCACCGTGAGCTTGGTCGAAACCTTGGATCCACCCACGATGGCGACGAACGGCCGCGCGGGGTTGTCCAGCGCGCGGCCGAGCGCAGCCAGTTCGCCTGCGAGCAAGGGACCCGCGCACGCAATCGGCGCATGCTCGGCGACGCCATAGGTGCTGGCTTGCGCCCGATGCGCGGTGCCGAAAGCATCCATGACATAGACGTCACAGAGGGCCGCCATTTTCCGGGCGAGTGCGTCATCGCACTTCTTCTCGCCGGCAAGGAAGCGTACGTTCTCCAGCAGAACCACGTTGCCCGGTGCCACGTCGACGCCGTCGATCCAGTCCTTGACTAACGGCACGTCGCGCCCCAGCAACCCGGCCAGGTGATCGGCTACGGGTTGCAGCGAGAACCTGGCCTCGGGCTGGCCCTCAGTGGGCCTGCCGAGGTGGGAGACGAGCATGACGGCGGCATTGGCTTCGAGAGCTGCTTTGATCGTCGGCAGCGCCGCCCGAATCCGGGCGTCGCTCGTGACCTTGCCGTCAGCGACCGGGACATTGAGATCCTCGCGGATCAATACGCGTTTCCCCGACAAGTCGATGTCGGACATGTTGAGCACGGTCATGACGGCGCCGCTCCCTAGTGCTGTTGCTTACTTGGCGTTCATCAGTGCGACAGCCGTGTCGAGCATCCGGTTAGAGAAGCCCCACTCGTTGTCGTACCAGGCAATGACCTTCACGCAGGTGCCGTCGATGACCTTGGTCAGCGACGAATCGTACGTCGAAGACGCCGGGTCGTGGTTGAAGTCGATCGATACCAGCGGCTCTTCGTTGTAAGCCAGAACGCCCTTCAGCGGACCGTCGGCGGCCTTCCGCATGATGTCGTTGATCTCGTCGATGCTCGTCTCTCGATTGGCGACGAACGTGAGGTCGACGGCCGAAACGTTGATCGTCGGTACGCGCATCGAGAAGCCGTCCAGCTTGCCGTTGAGCTCCGGCAGCACCAGGCCCACCGCTTTCGCAGCACCTGTGCTCGTCGGGATCTGCGACATCGTGCCGGAACGCGCGCGGCGCAGGTCCTTGTGATAGACGTCCGTCAGTACCTGGTCATTGGTGTAGGCGTGGATCGTCGTCATGATGCCGTGCTTCACACCGATTGCCTCGTGGATCGGCTTGACCAGCGGAGCCAGGCAGTTGGTCGTGCAGGACGCGTTGGAGATGACCTCGTCGGACGCTTTCAGCGTATCGTGGTTCACGCCGTAAACGATCGTGTTGTCGACGTCGGCGCCACCCGGGGCCGAGATGATGACTTTCTTCGCACCACCGGCGATGTGCTGGCCGGCTGCTTCCTTGGTGCGGAACAGGCCGGTGCACTCGAAGACGAGGTCTACGCCGAGCTCGCCCCACGGCAGCTTGGCCGGGTCACGTTCGGCAAAGACGCGAATGCGATCGCCGTTGACGATGATGTCGTTGTCGTCGACCTCGACCGTGGCGTCGAACGTGCCGTGAGCCGTGTCGCGTTTGGTCAGGTGCGCATTGGTTTTCGCATCGCCGAGGTCGTTGAGCGCGACGACGTCAAACTCGTCCGTGCGGCCTGCTTCGTGGATAGCGCGCACGATCTGGCGTCCGATGCGACCGTAACCGTTGATGCCTACTTTGATTGCCATGGTTTCTCTCTCCAGTCCTATTTCAGAACGGCTTTCGCGACCGCAACGACGTTGCCGGTCGAGAAGCCGAAGTGTTCAAACAACTCGTTCGCAGGCGCCGATTCGCCGAAACGATCCAGTCCGATTACGCGACCCTGCGGCCCCGCGTAACGCCACCAGGCTTCAGTGACACCTGCCTCGACCACGACGCGCGCCGTGATTGCGGCCGGCAGCACCGACTCCTTGTAGTCCGCATCCTGCGAATCAAACAGGTCCGTGCATGGCATTGAAACCACGCGCGCACCGATACCCTCTTTCGCCAGCTCGTCGGCCGCGGCCATCGCCAGCGGAACCTCCGAGCCCGTCGCAATGAGCAGGATACTGGGGTCGCCGTCCGGGTCCCGCAATACGTATCCTCCGCGACCAATCGCGGCAATTTGCCCGGCCGTGCGCGACTGGTGCGGCACGCCCTGGCGCGTGAGCACCAGGCTCGTCGGTCCGTCGCGCCGCTCGATGGCGTCACGCCACGCGACGGCCGTCTCCACGGCGTCGCAAGGCCGCCATACACGCATGTTGGGCATGATCCTGAGCGACGCGGTATGTTCGACCGGCTGGTGCGTCGGCCCGTCCTCGCCGAGCCCGATCGAGTCGTGCGTGTAGACCGCGATGTTCTGTACGTTCATCAGCGCCGCCATGCGCAGCGCGTTGCGGGCGTAGTCCGAAAACGTCAGGAACGTGCCGCAGTACGGCAGCAGTCCGCCGTGCAGCGCAATGCCGTTGCAGATCGCCGTCATGCCGAACTCGCGCACTCCAAAATAAATATAGTTGCCCGACGCATCTTCGCCAGTCAGGGGTACAGACCCGCTGTGCCTGGTAAGGTTCGAGCCCGTCAGGTCGGCGGAGCCGCCCGCGAGCTCGGGCAGTGCCGGCGAGAATGCATCCAGCGCAACCAGCGAAGCCTTGCGGGTCGCCATGCTCTCGCCCGCCGCATCGATGCCGGCAATCGCCTCCTCAGCAATCGACGCCCAGTTGTCCGGCAACTCGCCGGTCATGCGCCGCCGGTATTCGGCAGCCAATTCCGGGTGCGCTTCCTCGTAGCCGGCGAAGAGCGTCAGCCATGCATCCTCGCTGGACGCACCGCTGGCACGCCCGTCCCATGCGTCCGCGACCTCCGCCGGGATCTCGAACGGTGCCGCGGTCCAGCCGAGCGCCTCCCGGGCTGCCGCGACTTCGTCGTCGCCCAGTGGAGAGCCGTGCGTCGACGCGGTGCCCTGCTTGTTCGGTGCCCCGAAGCCGATCACGGTTTTGCAGCAGATGATCGTCGGCTTGTCGGTCTCTGCGAGTGCGGCGTCGGTCGCCGCGGCGATTGCCGCGCTGTCATGGCCGTCGACGTCGTCGATCACGTGCCATCCGTAGGCGTCGAAGCGCTTCGCCGTGTCGTCCGTGAACCAGCCGTCGACCTCACCGTCGATCGATATGTTGTTGTCGTCGTAGAAGCAAATCAGTTTGCCGAGCTTGAGTGTGCCGGCGAGGGAGCAGGCTTCGTGCGAAATGCCCTCCATCAGGCAGCCGTCACCAAGGAAGACGAAGGTCTTGTGGTCCACGATTTCGAATCCCGGCCGGTTGAACTGTTCGCCAAGCATTTTTTCGGCAAGCGCCATACCGACGGCATTCGTAACGCCCTGCCCCAGCGGGCCCGTCGTCGTCTCGACGCCAAACCCGGGCTCGTACTCGGGGTGTCCGGCGGTGCGGTAGCCCAATTGCCGGAAGTTCCGGATCTCGTCGATCGAGAGGTCGTAGCCGGTCAGGTGCAGCAGACTGTAAAGCAGCATGGAGCCGTGACCGTTCGACAGCACGAAGCGGTCGCGGTCCGACCAATCGGGGTTCGCCGGATTATGTTTAAGATAGTCTCGCCACAGCACCTCGGCGATGTCGGCCATACCCATCGGCGCGCCCGGATGTCCGGAATTGGCGGCCTGCACGGCATCCATCGAGAGAGCGCGAATCGCGTTGGCGAGGTAACGCCGGTCCGGTTGGCCGGCAACAGTTTCGTTTGTCATTGGTTTACAGGGCCGTTTCGGGAGCAGCGCATTCTCGCAATGAAGCAGTTGAGCCGCAACTTTGTAACGAATCGCATTCGCTACTAACTCGTGGCGCCGTTGGGGTACAATTCGCCACCCTTTCTATATGACGAACATTACCAATGAGTGACTCTTTCCTGTTCACCTCGGAATCGGTGTCCGAGGGACATCCTGACAAAATTGCCGACCAGATCTCGGATGCGGTCCTCGACGCGATTCTCGCCGAGGATACGGATGCCCGCGTCGCCTGCGAAACCATGGTCAAGACCGGCATGGCGCTGGTCGCCGGCGAGATCACGACATCCGCCTGGGTCGACCTCGAGGAGATCGTGCGCAAGACCATCGTGGACATCGGCTACAGCCATTCGGACATGGGCTTTGACGGTCACTCGTGCTCGGTGCTGAACGCCATTGGCAAGCAGTCGCCCGACATCGCGCAGGGCGTCGACCGCGAACGCGACGAAGACCAGGGTGCCGGCGACCAGGGCCTGATGTTCGGCTACGCGACCAACGAGACCGACGTGCTCATGCCGGCACCTATCACCTACTCGCACAGGCTGGTGCGGAAACAAGCCGAAGTCCGCAAGTCCGGCAAGCTGGACTGGCTGCGCCCCGATGCCAAGAGCCAGGTGACCTTTGTGTACGAGGACAACAAGCCCGTCGCGATCGACGCGGTCGTACTCTCGACGCAACATCACGGCGACGTCGGGCTCGACGAGCTGCGTGAGGGCGTCATGGAAGAGATCATCAAGCCGATCCTGCCGCCGGAGATGCTCAGTGACAAAACCAAGTACCACATCAACCCGACAGGCCGATTCGAAATCGGTGGGCCAATGGGTGATTGCGGGCTGACCGGTCGCAAGATCATTGTCGACACGTACGGCGGCTCTGCGCGCCACGGTGGCGGCGCCTTTTCCGGCAAGGACCCGTCGAAGGTCGACCGCTCGGCCACGTACGCCTGCCGCTACGTCGCAAAAAACATCGTTGCCGCCGGCCTGGCCGAGCGCTGCGAGGTTCAGGTGTCCTATGCGATCGGCGTTGCAGAGCCGACATCGATCAGCGTGCGAACTTTCGGCACGGGCAAGGTGTCAGACGCGGAGCTGACCGTGCTCATTCGCGAGCATTTCGATTTGCGGCCGTACGGTATCCTCAAGATGCTCGACCTGCTGCGGCCGATCTACCAGCCGACGGCAGCGTACGGGCACTTCGGCCGTGAAGACATCGATGTGAGCTGGGAAAAGACTGACAAAGCCGAGGCGCTCAAAGGCGCGGTTGCGGCGTAACCCGAACAACCAGGAGAAGTGATATGAGCAGCGAAGCTGCCGCAATCGAACAAAACGATTACAAGGTCGCAGACATCGGCCTGGCCGAATGGGGTCGCAAGGAGATAGCGATCGCCGAGACCGAAATGCCGGGCCTGATGGCGCTGCGCGAAGAGTACGGCGATCAGCAGCCTTTGAAGGGTGCGCGCATTGCGGGCTGCCTGCACATGACCATCCAGACGGCGGTCCTTATCGAAACCCTGCAAGCGCTCGGCGCCGAAATTCGCTGGTCGTCGTGCAACATCTTCTCCACGCAGGACCACGCCGCCGCGGCGATCGCGGCTGCCGGAATCCCGGTATTCGCGTGGAAGGGCGAGACCGAGGACGAGTACTGGTGGTGCGTGGAACGGACGATCAAGGGTCCCGATGGCTGGACGCCCAATATGCTGCTCGACGACGGCGGCGACCTCACCCTGGTAATGCACGACAAATACCCGGCGATCATGGACGAGGTGAAAGGCGTCTCCGAGGAGACCACCACCGGCGTGAAGCGCCTGTACGAGATGATGGAGGAAGGGTCGCTGAAGTGCCCGGCGTTCAACGTCAACGATTCTGTAACGAAGTCGAAGTTCGACAACCTGTACGGCTGCCGCGAGTCGCTCGTCGACGGCATCAAGCGTGCGACCGACGTCATGATCGCCGGCAAGATCGCCGTGGTGTGCGGATACGGTGACGTCGGCAAGGGCTCGGCGCAGTCGTTGCGCGGGCTGGGCGCAACAGTCTGGATCACCGAGATCGACCCGATCTGCGCATTGCAGGCCGCAATGGAAGGCTATCGCGTCGTCGATTTCGACGACGTTTGCGACCAGGTCGACATCGTCGTGACGGCGACGGGCAACTACCACGTGGTCTCCGGCCCGCAGATGGATCGCATGAAGGACCAGGCGATTCTCTGCAATATCGGACACTTCGATAACGAGATCGACGTCGAGTACCTGAAGAAGTACGAGTGGGAAGAGATCAAACCGCAGGTCGATCACATCATATTCCCGGACGGCAAACGGATGATTCTGCTTGCCGAGGGCCGACTGGTGAACCTCGGTTGTGCTACCGGCCACCCGAGTTTCGTCATGTCGAACTCGTTTACCAACCAGGTGCTCGCCCAGATCGAGCTCTGGCAGAGCGGCGACAACTACGACAATGAAGTCTACGTGCTGCCGAAGCATCTCGACGAAAAGGTTGCGAGACTCCACCTGGACCGAATCGGCGCCAAGCTGACCGAGCTCAGCGACGAGCAGGCGAACTACATCAGTGTCGACAAAAACGGGCCGTACAAGCCAGAGCACTATCGTTACTGATCGGGATGGAATCCGGATCCTGCACCTGACGGATCCGCACCTCTTTGCCGACAAGTTGGGCGCGCTCCGGGGCGTGCAAACCAGTGTTTCCCTGAAGCACGTGTTAAAGGCCTACCGGCGACACGGGTGGCTGGCGGACATGGCTGTCTGCACCGGGGACATCGTGCAGGACGATTCTGCGAAAGCGTACGAGCGATTCCGCAAGAAGCTGAGCAAGCTCGGGCTGCCCGTTGTCTGCGTTCCCGGCAATCACGACGTTCGCCCGCTCATGCAAGAGAAGTTGTCCGACGCGCCGTTCTCGTATTGCCCGGACGTGCGCGACGGCAACTGGCTTCTGACCTGTGTGGACAGCTGTGTCGACGGCCGCGCAGGCGGTCGTATCGGCAAGCGCGAGCTCGACAGGTTCAACAAAACCTTCGCCGCAACCGACGCCGAGCACGTCGCCGTCTTCATACACCACCCTCCGGTCATCATGGGCAGTGCATGGCTCGACTCGGTGGGGCTCGAAGACGCCGCAATTTTCATGACCGCGGTGGCGGAACAGCCGAAATTGCGCTCGGTGGTATTCGGGCACGTTCACCAGGAATACGACCACGTGCACGGCACCGTGCGTGTGCTCGGTACGCCGTCGACCTGCCGACAGTTCAAGCCGGGCAGCGACGAATTCGACGTCGACGATCGACCTCCAGCCTATCGCCGGATTTCGCTGTTTCCGGACGGCAGCGTCGACACCAGCGTGATATGGGTGACCGATGAATAAGACACTTGCGGCGCTGCTGCTGGCGCTGTACGCCCCGCTGGCTGCCGCCGACGGGTCGTTGACGAGCGCCTGGCTGGCCGAGGGTACGAGCAACCGCGTGTACCTGTTCGGCTCGGTGCACCTGCTGCGGGAATCCGATTATCCTCTGCCGGCCGTTGTCGACGAGGCCTACGCAGACGCCGAAACGATCGTCATGGAAATCGACATGGACGACCTGGATCCGGTCGCGACGCAAGCGCTCGTCAGCGAGCTCGGGATGCTGCCGGATGGCGAGTCACTGGCCGACCAGATGGGCAGCGAGATGTACGCCCGGGCCGAAGAGGCCGCCGCCGCGATCGACATTCCGATCGACATGCTGCAGCAAAGCGAGCCCTGGCTTGCCGCGATGACGGTCGAGCAGATGCTGCTGTTCCGCATGGGCTTCAACCCGATGCTCGGTGTCGAGATGTTTCTCACGGAGCAGGCGCGCAATGACGGCAAGCCCATCGAGGGATTCGAGACGGTGGAAGAGCAGTTGCAGTTCCTCGACGGGCTGTCGCTCACGGCACAGCGCGAAATGCTGCTGCAGACGCTACTCGACAGCGCCGAGTTGCAGGACATCATGGATGAGACGATCGAGGCCTGGCGGAAAGGCGATACGGCGTTCATAGAGGAGACCATGCTCGCCGACATGCAGCAGTACGAAGAGCTCAACAAGGTCATCGTCGTCGATCGTAACCATCGCTGGACCGATGCGATCGAGGCGATGCTCGACGACGAAGACGACTACCTGATCGTCGTGGGTACGTTGCACCTGGTTGGCGAAGACGGTGTGCCGCGCCTGCTGGAGGAGCGCGGTGTCCGGATTCGCCAGCTGGCCGCATCCGGCCTGGAGGATAATCCATGAGTTATTTCGAGGACGCCAGGCAGTACATCGCCGGTGGCGTCAATTCCCCGGTACGGGCGTTCAATGGCGTCGGCGGCGAGCCGGTGTTCTTCAAGAGCGCCAGCGGCGCGTGGCTGGAAAGCGAAGACGGCCGCCGCTTCATCGACTACATCGGATCGTGGGGCCCGATGATCCTGGGGCACGGTCACCCGCGGGTCATCGAGGCCGTCACCGATGCGGCGCAGGCGGGCTTGAGCTTCGGCGCGCCGTGCGTGCTGGAAACGCGCATTGCCGAAAAGATCTGCCGCCTCGTTCCGTCCATCGAACGCGTACGCATGGTCAGCTCCGGCACCGAGGCCACGATGAGTGCTATTCGCCTGGCTCGCGGCCACACGGGCCGCGACAAGATCGTGAAATTCGAGGGTTGTTACCACGGCCACTCGGATTCGTTGCTGATCAAAGCCGGCTCCGGCGCGCTCACACTCGGCGTGCCGAGTTCTCCCGGCGTGCCCGAGGGACTCGCCGCTCACACGATTACGCTGCCGTTCAACGATGCGGATGCCTTACACACGGCGTTCGCGGAAGTGGGTAACGAAATCGCCTGCGTCATCTTCGAGCCGATTGCCGGCAATATGAACATGGTGCCGCCTGAGCCCGCATTTCTCGACGCGCTGCGAGCCGAATGCTCGAATGCGGGCGCAGTGCTGATCGCGGACGAGGTCATGACCGGTTTCCGCGTGGCGAAAGGCGGTGCGCAGGCGCTGCTCGGATTCGAGCCCGACCTGACGACCCTCGGCAAGGTCGTCGGCGGTGGCATGCCAGCCGCCGCATTCGGCGGCAAGGCCGCAATCATGAAAAGCATCGCGCCGGACGGCCCCGTCTACCAGGCGGGTACGCTGTCGGGGAACCCGGTCGCGATGGCGGCGGGCCTGGCGACGCTCGAACTCATCGACGAACCGGGCTTTTTCGAGACGCTCGGCCTGCGCACGGCACAACTCGCCGAGGGACTCAAGGCGACGGCTGATGACGCAGGCATTCCCCTGGCGGTGGAACATGCCGGCGGCATGTTCGGCTTCGTCTTCACCGACGCGGGACCGGTACGCTCGTTTGACCAGGTCGCCGCAGCCGACATCGAGCGCTTCAAAGCTTTCTTTCACGGCATGCTCGACGCCGGCATCTACCTCGCTCCGTCGGCGTTCGAGGCCGGCTTCGTCTCTGCCGCGCACGGCGACGCCGAGATCGAGGCAACGCTCGACGCCGCCCGCACGGTGATGGCGTCCCTCTAGAAACTGAGGATCAGCCCGGCACTTAGCGTACGCTCGACGCCGTACAGGCGCTCGCCGACGGAAATATCCGAGCCACCTGCGCGATTAATGCCCGCGACGTGGTCCTGGTAGGCCTTGTCGAGCAGATTGTCCACACGTGCTTCAAACCGCAGCGACGCCAGCGGGCTCCATGCGAACGCGAGATTGACCAGGCCGTAACCAGGGGTGGCCTGTTCGTCGTTGTAGGCCGATACCTTGTCCTGGCTTGCATACGCGACGAGCTCGGTCTTCAGTGACCAGTCGGACGCGGCATACGTGAGGCCGATGCTGCCATTGAACGGCGCCAGCCGATACAGGTTGTCGGCGACGTCCGTCCGGCGGCCGCGAATCGCGCTTGCGATTCCGTCGAGGTACCAGGCGTCCGACAACTCGTACTTCCAGGCGATGTCCGCGCCCCAGATCTCGGCATCCACATTGCTCCACTCGAGTGCCGGTTTGCCGGACATCATCGTCGCGAGGGCATTGGCAACGTCGTTGCCCGACGGCATTCCCTGGATGTAGTTGTCGACGCGCTTGAAGAATAGCTGAGGCGCGAGCGAGAAGCGCCCGCTGTAGCTGGCGAATCCCACGACCAGTTCGTTCGAGCGCTCCTCGTCGAGGTCCAGGTTGCCGACGTATGTCCGGCCGTCTGCCAGTCCGCCCGTCGCCTGCAGCGGCAACCAGAGGTACAACTCCTGGTACGCCGGCGCGCGAGTTTTGCTGCCAACCTCGATCTGCCACTCGAAATCGTCAGAGAGCCGTCGACTGAGTTTGGCTACGAAGTCTGCAGCCGTCCAGTCGAGATCCCGGTTGGCGCTGTTGAACGCATCGGCAAGCAAGGCGGCATTGCTGCCCATCATTCCTTGCATGCCGCTTGCGCCGACGGTGCCGGCATTCGCGGTGACGCGTTTGAGCCGCGCACCGAGCTCGACTCCCGTGGCTCCGCTGTTGCGCGTCCATTCTGCATACGCGCCGAGCAAGTCGCGTTCGACGTCGACGAAGTTGTCGACGCGGAACATTGCCATGTTCGGATTGGTGATCGTGGAATCGTGTTCGGCTGCAATGCCGTCAATTCCGACGCGCAAGTTCGAATCACCGAGGTCGATTCGTGCAGCGCTATCGAACTGATAGCCGCTACCGTGAGTCAGGTTCTGTCGCTGGCGCATTGCCGCCGGCGCTTCGCGCAGCGCGAAGTTGTCCATCAGGTGGCTGACATCGTTGTAAGCCAGTCTCAATTCGACGGCCAGTCGTTCAGTGAGCTGGACGTCACCCTGCGCGCCGAACAGATTCGTGTCGATGTAGCGGATGTCCATCGGCAGTGCCGGCGTACCGGTTTCACGGGTGTCGAGCTTGCCGGCGAACACGAGCAAACCGGAACGCCCGCCCTCGAACGCGTAGCTCAGGTCGTAGCGCCTGCGGTCGATTCGCGTTGGCCGAATGTCGCCTTTCGGCGTCGAGATATCGTCCCCGGTGTCCAGCTCGGCTACAGCTGACAGGCGATGACTGCGATTGGCAGCGGTTACACGGCCGGCCGTCGTGCTGACGTTTCCGTTGCTCGCAAAACGGCTGCCGACAAATCCCGACAACGCAAAGTCGCCTTCGCCGAAATCGCCCCTGGCGAGTTCGGCGTGGACATGCCCGCCGACAGACTCGGGTGCAGACGAGACGCTGGCAATGCCGCGCTCCACGACGAGGCGGCTCGTGATCATGGGGGAGGCATAGGACAGCGGCGCGTCCATCGCGTTCGGTCCACCGGCAATAATGCCGAGGTTGTCTATGTCAACGGACACGCGATCGCCAAACATGCCCCGGTACTGGGCGATGCCTGTCAGCGGCCCGTTGCGATTGACGTTGGCCCCCGGAATATCTTTCAGCACATTGGCCGAGTCGACGATCAACTCTCGTTCGACTTCGACTCGGGCAGCGCTGGTGGATACCGATCGGCCAGTGACGACGATCTCGTCGACTGCTCCCGGGGCAGGTTTGCCCTGCGCCAGCGTGGCGGCAGGCACGAGCGCGGCGGCGATGCACGCGGCCGCACGATGCGAAATTTTCATTGGGTGTTCCTCTCAAAGCACGAGGTCGCACGCGGTTTTGCCGCGCGACGAATGATTACGGTCTGTTCGTGCCCGTCAGGATGGTGGGCCGCGGGAAGTCGCCGGGGTGCGTAGCGAGCGCAGCCGCACGATCGCCGGCGCGAGCTCGAATTCGGGGGTCGGCGGAATCAGGTCTACCTGTGCCGTCATGTCGATTGCGATGGCAGAGGCCAGCAGGTGCCCGATCGGGCACTGCGCCGCTTCGTGCATGGAATGGTCGACCGAATCGTCGCCCCGTGCCGCGTGATGCCCACCGTGGCCGTGGTGTGCGTGCGATGAAACGCCGCGCCGCGCCTGCAGGACCTGCATCACCTCAGCGGGAACCGCACTCGGGCACAGCTCGTACAGGAATCCCGTACCCGGCGCTGACGGCATGTAGCCCTCGGGTATCGTCGCGCGGGTTGCCAGCGTCGCAAAGACCAGCAACAGCGCAAAGAGTCGGTTCGAACGGAGACTGTTCACGGCGTCAGGATTGTACTAGGGATCGCCATCGGCGTCGTACCCGGAACATCCGCAATTGTGCCTATTGCCGTACCGACTGCAGCATGGCCGCAACCTGCTGCAACCGCGCCAGCGAATCGTTGCTCTCGAGGCTCTGCTGTTTGCGCTCGAGATCGATCGGCAGGACCTCCATGAAGCGGTAGCCGAGCCAGACGGCATCGTCGACCCGCCGCTCGAGGCCTTCGTACAATCGGCCGAGGTCGTCGATAACGGCATTCAGGATTTCGGGAAGCTGTGAGAACTCGGGTGGCAGCGGCAGCCCGGGTTCGTCCGCGATCGGCTCGATTTCTCCGACGTTCAGGCCGTCGTGCTGGCGCTCGCTCGACAACAGGCGAAAACGCTGTTCGCCGATGGCCGTGACACCGAGCAGGCCATCGCTACCCTGGTACCAGTCGGTGATCCGCGCAAGGGTCCCCGTTTCGAAGGTCGTCGCCATGCCGGATTCGACGCCCTCGCGGATGAGCAGCACGCCGAAGGGCGCGTCCGCCTTCATGCGTTCGCTGATCATGTCGATGTAGCGAGGCTCGAAGATCCGCAACGGCAGAGGGCCGCCGGGGAACAGCACCGTATTCAGAGGAAAGAGCGGGACGCGCATAGGTCAAGTATAGGCGCTTTGCCCGGTTGTAGAAGCAGCTGTGGGAGGGCCGTCCCGGCCCGATTCGCGGCGGGACGCCGCTCCCACACAAGTCACAGGCAATACACTCACGTGCTACGCGTTCTCTGCAGCACCGCGGTCAGCGTCTGCCGGGCGCCGCCAAATCCGCCGTTGCTCATGAACACGACCTGGTCACCGGACAGGACTTTGCTCGACATGTCGCCGACGAGCTTGTCGTAGTCCGTGTGCATCCTGAGCTTCGCGCCCAGCGGTACCAGCGACTCCTCGAAATCCTCTCCCATTTCCTGCGGCCTGTACATCCAGACGACATCGGCTTCGGTGAGCGCGTCGGCGAGTTCGTCGTTGTGGATGCCGAGCTTCATCGTGTTCGATCTCGGCTCGATGGCAACGACGACGCGGCTGCCCGGGTAGCGCTTGCGCACGGCCGATATCGTGCGGCGGATAGCCGTCGGGTGATGCGCGAAATCGTCGTAAATCGCGATATTGGCGACGGTCGCCGTGCGTTCGAGGCGGCGTTTGACGCCCTCGAATCGCGACATCGCATCGACAGCCTGCGGCAACGACACGCCCGCCGACTGCGCTGCAGCTATGGCCGCGAGCGCGTTCTCCAGGTTGTGAGTGCCGGCCTGCTGCCAGCGGGTCTCCGCAGTATCGCCTCCCGGCGCCACGATCCGAATGCGCCGCTGCGTCGCATTGAGAAACCCTGCCCTCCAGTCTCCCGTGTCGTCGGCGCTGAACGACTCGACCGGCGTCCAGCACCCCATGTCGAAGAGCGAACGCAGATTGGCATCGTTGGCATTGGCGATGATGCGCCCGGCCGAAGGCACGGTCCGCAGCAGCTGATGAAACTGCCAGAGGATCGCATCGAGATGCTCGTAGATATCCGCATGATCGTACTCGAGGTTGTTGAGAACGAGCGTACGCGGACGGTAGTGCACGAACTTCGCGCGTTTGTCGAAGAACGCGGTGTCGTACTCGTCGGCTTCGACAACGAAGTACTTCGAATCGCCAAAGCGCGCAGATACCCCGAAGTTCGCCGGCACACCCCCAATCAGGTACCCGGGGTCGAGACCTGCGTCTTCCAGGATCCAGGCAAGCATGCTGGCCGTCGTCGTCTTGCCGTGCGTGCCGGCGACGGCCAGCACATGGCGGCCCGCGAGCACATGCTCGGAGAGCCACTGCGGCCCCGAAGCGTAAGGGATGCCGCGATCGAGCATCGCCTCGACGACCTCGCGGCCGCGGCTCATGACGTTACCCACGACGACGCAATCCGGGTCCGAATCCAGTTGCGCCGCATCGAAGCCTTCGTGGACGTCGATTCCAAGGTCCCTGAGCTGCGTGCTCATAGGCGGATAAACGTTGCCGTCACAGCCGCTGACTTCGTGGCCCGCGGCACGGGCGAGCGCCGCGATGCCGCCCATGAATGTCCCGCAAATTCCCAGAATGTGTACGTGCATGCGGCCCTGCAGCCCTGAACCCATCGTCAACTCGTCAATGATCGCATGTTAACCTCACGAACCGAATAGCCCGCTGCCCATCGAGATGACCCACTATTCCTTTGTCGAGTCCGTCGACAAGCTGCCGCACGACCTGGTCCGGAGCGACGTCATCGGTGTCGACACCGAATTCATGCGCGAGAAAACCTACTTCGCGCAGCTCTGCCTCGTGCAAGTCGCGACGAGTGAGGACATCCATTTTGCCGATCCGCTGAAGGGCGTCGACCTTGCAGCATTCTGGAACGCAACACTGGACAAGACCTGGGTACTTCATTCTGCGCGACAGGACATCGAGGTCGTGTACCAGAGCGCCGAACGCATGCCATCCCGGATCTTCGACACCCAGGTTGCCGCGGGCCTGATCGGCCTCGCGCCGCAAATCGGCTATGCGAACCTGGCGCGCGAGCTGTTCGAGGTCGACATGGCGAAATCGCACACGCGAGCGGACTGGACGAAACGGCCGCTGGCGCCGGGCCTGCTGCAATACGCGGCGGAAGACGTCGAGTATTTGCTGCCAGCGTTCGACGTGCTTTCGGAGATGCTCGACCGCAAAGGCAGGCTCGCGTGGGCCGAGCAGGACTCGGCTTCGCTGCTCGAGCCGGCGCTGTACTCGATCGATCCGGCGGACGCGATCTTGCGCCTGAAGGGCGCGCGAAACCTGCGCGGGCGGGCCCGGGCGGCAGCGCAGCGGCTGGCGGCATGGCGTGAGGCCGAGGCGCTGAAGCGGGATCGTCCACGTCAGTGGATTGCTCGCGACCCGGTCCTGATGGAGCTTGCGACCCGGCGGCCGGACAGCCGTGCCGAGCTTGAAAAAATCGACGGCATCCCGCCAAAGCTGCTGCAGCGCGCGGGACGGGATCTGCTCGCGGCGATTTCCGTCGCCAACGGTGACAAAAACAACTACAAGCCGCCGTCGGCGCCCGACGAAGGCCAGAAAAGCCTGCTCAGGGATATGCAGGCCGTGGTCTCGGCGTGCGCGTCGGACCTGGAGGTCGCGCCCGAGACGATCGCATCGAAAAAAGAGCTGTCTGCCGTGATCATCACGGGCAATCGCGAGTCGCGCCTGTTTTCGGGCTGGCGGCGGGAATTGATTGGCGATGAATTGCTGAAGCTGTTGTAGGAGCGGTCGTAAGACCGCGATCCTCCGTTCAGCATATGAGACCGCCTGGCCTGGTGCGCGCGCTGCGCGCGCAGCTATCGCTCGCGGTTTCGCTACGCTCAACCGCTCCCACAGGTGCCGATAGCAGGTGTAGGAGCGGTCGTGAGACCGCGATCAGAGAACAGCGACGAAGCGCTCGTAAACCTCATCGATCGAGCCGTCGGCATCGATCGACTTCAGGAGATCGCGTTTCCGGTAGAAGTCGATCAGCGGCTCGGTCTGCTCGCGGTAGACGTTCAGCCGATTGCTGATCGTCTCCTCGTTGTCGTCTTCGCGCTGGATCAGCTCGCCACCGGCGCTGGTGCACTCCTCGAGCTCTTCCTGCGACGAATAGTAGACGTTCAGAAGCTTGCCGGTCAGCGAGCAGGTGCGGCGCCCGGTCAGGCGTTTCATCAGGATCTCGAAGTCGACGTCCATGAGCACGGCGGCATCGAGTGGCGTGCCCATCTGGTCGAGCAGCTCGGCCAGGTCCAGCGCCTGTTGCCGGGTACGCGGAAACCCGTCGAGGATGAAGCCGTCTGCAGCATCTGGCTCGGCAAGGCGTTCGCTGATGATGCCGAGCACGACGTCGTCGGGCACCAGGTTGCCGGCTTCCATGATGGACTGGGCTTTCCGGCCGAATCGCGTCCCCGCGGCCACGGCGGCGCGCAGCATGTCCCCGGTGGACACCTGGGGAATGTTCTTGTCGGCCATGAGCTTCTTGGCCTGTGTGCCTTTGCCCGAACCGGGCGCGCCCAGCAATACAATTCGCATAGCAGTTTACTCGTATACCGCGGCTTGATGGCCGCCAATAGAATCCCTGCTTGTAGGAGCTGTCGAGCGTAGCGAGACTGCGATCGCGATCTCACGACCGCTCCTACAAGGGCGAGGTACGCTACCGGCAATAAAGAGACACGTCAATCGGTGCTATCCTCCACGGCTTTCAGACAGCAACGGGGAACCCTGAACATGTCCGCAAAAAACGCGTTCTACGCACAGTCTGGCGGAGTGACCTCCGTCATCAACGCTACCGCCTGCGGCGTCATAGAGACGGCCCGCAAGCACCGCAACAAAATCAAGAACGTCTATGCGGGACGCAACGGCATCATTGGCGCGTTGACCGAGGACATGATCGACACCAACAAGGAGACCGCTGCGACGATTCGCGGGCTGCGGCATACACCGGGCGGCGCGTTCGGCTCAGCACGCTTCAAGCTCAAGAGCATCGAGGCGAACAAGGCCGAGTACGAGCGCCTGATCGAGGTGTTCCACGCACACGACATCGGCTACTTTTTCTACAACGGCGGCAACGACTCGATGGACACGGCACTCAAAGTGTCGCAGATGAGCCGCAAGATGGGTTACCCGGTCACCTGCCTCGGCGTTCCGAAAACCGTCGACAACGACCTGCCGGTGACCGATTGCTGTCCGGGTTTCGGCTCCGTCGCGAAATACGTGGCCGTTTCAACGAAAGAGGCTGCGCTCGACGTGCTGTCGATGGCCAAGACGTCGACGAAGGTATTCATTCTCGAGGTCATGGGCCGGCATGCGGGGTGGATCGCCGCAGCCGGCGGCCTGGCTGGCGAAACTCACGAGGATGCGCCGCACATCATCCTGTTCCCGGAGGTGCCCTTCAATGAGCGGGCGTTCCTGAAGCGCGTCAAGGAATGTGTCGAAAAATACGAGTACTGCGTCATCGTCGTCAGCGAAGGCGCAGCCTACCCCGACGGCCGCTTCCTGGCCGAGGCCGGCACGCGCGACGCGTTTGGCCATGCGCAGCTCGGCGGAGTCGCTTCGGTGGTCGCCAACATGGTTCGCTCCAAGCTGGGTTACAAGTACCACTACGCGATTGCCGACTACCTGCAGCGCTCGGCGAGGCACATCGCTTCGGCGGTCGACGTGAAGCAGGCCTATGCGGTTGGCGAAGCCGCCGTCAAATTTGCGCTGGCAGGCAAGACCGCGGTCATGCCGGTCATCAAGCGGACGTCCGACAAGCCGTATCGCTGGAAGATCGAGTCGGCGCCGCTGGGCAAGATCGCCAACAAGGAAAAAATGGTGCCGAAACGCTTCATCACGAAAGACGGTTTCGGCATCACCGCGGCTGCGAGACGCTATCTCGAGCCGCTGATCAAGGGCGAGGACTACCCGCCTTACGTCAACGGCTTGCCCAAATACGTGACGCTCAAGGGCGTCGGCGTGAAGCCGAAATTGGGCACGAAATTTGTGGTATGATGCGCGCCCGGCAGAGCCGGGCAGAACAAAGAGAATTGGGGAAAAAACTATTCAAAACAAGCCATTAGGCCGGCGCCCGCCGGCGTGATGGCTTCGTTCGTTTCGTCTTATTCAGGAGACCAAAAATGACTAACGAGTTGGCCCTGTGGCTCTCGATTGGAGCAGGCGCGCTTGCGATCCTGTTCGGTATCGTGTCGTCGCGGTGGATTCTCAAGCAGCCTGCGGGTTCGGACCGCATGCAGGAAATCGCCGCGGCCGTCCAGGAGGGCGCCAAAGCCTACATGGACAGGCAGTACATGACGATCGGCATCGTCGGTGTCGTCCTCTTCGTCGTACTGGGCTTCGCGCTGGACTGGGGAACGGCCATCGGTTTCGCCATTGGCGCCGTCTTCTCGGCCCTCGCCGGCTACATCGGCATGTACGTCTCGGTGCGCGCCAACGTTCGCACGGCTGAGGCAGCACAGAAAGGCGTCAACCCGGCGCTCGACGTTGCCTTCCGTGGCGGTGCGATTACCGGTCTGTTGGTTGTCGGCCTGGGACTCCTCGGCGTCGCGGGATACTTCCTGATTCTGAAGCAGATGGGCGCCAGCGACGACGATGCCATTCACGCGCTGGTCGGACTCGCGTTCGGTGGCTCCCTGATCTCGATCTTCGCCCGACTTGGCGGCGGCATCTTCACGAAAGGCGCCGATGTCGGCGCAGACCTGGTGGGCAAGGTCGAGGCCGGTATTCCCGAAGACGATCCTCGAAACCCGGGCGTGATCGCCGACAACGTCGGCGACAACGTGGGTGACTGCGCCGGCATGGCGGCAGACCTGTTCGAGACCTACGCGGTCACGATCATCGCCACGATGCTTCTCGGCGGCCTGATGCTCAACGTGTACGGCGCAGCCGCTGTGGTCTACCCGCTCATATTGGGTGCGGTATCAATCGTCGCGTCGATCATCGGCACGTTCTTCGTCAAGACGTCCGAAGGCGGCAAGATCATGGGCGCCCTGTATCGCGGCATGATCGTGGCGGGCGTCCTCGCGGCGATCGCGTTCTACCCGATCACGCAGATGATGATGGGCGACACCGGCGCCGCCATGAGTATCTACTGGTCGGCGCTGATCGGTCTCGGCCTGACCGCGGCGATGGTCGTCATTACCGAGTACTACACCGGCACCGATTTCAAGCCGGTCAAGACGATCGCAGAGTCCTCGCTGACCGGTGACGCGACCAACATCATTGCCGGCCTCGGCATATCGATGAAAGCGACGACGCTGCCTGTCATCGCCGTCTGCCTGAGCATCTGGGGTGCGTTTGCCCTGGCGCCCGAGGGCGACCAGCTCGCAGGCCTCTACAACATCGCCATCGCAGCGACCACGATGCTGTCGATGACGGGAGTCGTTGTTGCACTCGACGCGTTCGGTCCGATCACCGATAACGCTGGCGGTATAGCCGAGATGGCTGAACTGCCGTCCGAAGTTCGCAACATCACGGACCAGCTCGACGCGGTCGGCAACACGACGAAAGCCGTAACCAAGGGCTATGCGATCGGTTCGGCTGGTCTCGCCGCCCTCGTACTGTTCGCCGACTACACCAACGCGCTCAGCAAGGCGGGCATCGACATCTCGTTCGCGCTCGACGATCACATGGTGATCATCGGCCTGTTCATCGGCGGCCTCGTACCGTACCTGTTCGGCGCCATGGCGATGGAAGCCGTCGGCCGCGCGGCCGGCGCAGTTGTCAACGAGGTACGTCGCCAGTTCAAGGAAATTCCGGGCATCATGGAAGGCACCGGCAAGCCGGACTACAGCCGCGCCGTCGACCTGCTGACAAAGGCGGCGATCAAGGAAATGATCGTGCCGAGCCTGCTGCCGATCGGCGTACCGCTGATCGTCGGCTTGTTGCTCGGCCCGAAGGCTCTGGGTGGCGTGCTTCTGGGCACGATTATCACGGGCCTGTTCGTTGCGATCTCCATGACTGCCGGTGGCGGCGCCTGGGACAACGCCAAGAAGTACATCGAGGACGGCAACTTCGGCGGCAAGGGGTCTGACGCGCACAAGGCCGCGGTCACGGGCGACACCGTCGGCGATCCGTACAAGGACACCGCGGGTCCCGCGATCAACCCGTTGATCAAGATCATCAACATCGTCGCACTGCTGATCGTGCCGTTGCTTGCCTGATCTGATGTGGGAGCGGCCGTCCCGCCGCAAACGCACGACAAAAAAGGGCGCCCGAGGGCGCCCTTTTTATCGATCGCGGTCTTACGACCGCTCCTACAGGCCGCTCCTACAGGCCGCTCCTGCAACAACAGCGCTAGGGGCTGAGCGACCGGAACGTTCCGGTGCCCGAGGCAGCACCCAGTAACGCCGGCGCCTCGACGAAGTGCCCCTGCACGAAGTCGACGCCGACATCGCGAAGCCAGTCGAAATCTTCCTGGTGCTCGACCTGCTCGGCGACGATTCGAAACTCCATTGTGCGTGCGAGCTTGATCATCGCTGCCACCATCTCCTGGTTCACCAGGTCGGAATCCAGGTTGCGCGTGTAAGTGCCGTCGATCTTGAGGTAGTCGATCGGCAGGTGCTTGAGGCTGGAGAACGAGCCCAGGCCGCTGCCGAAATCGTCCAGCGAAAACTCGCAGCCGATGCCGTGCAGGACTTCGATGAACCGCTGCGCGTGCTGCACGTTGGACAGGATGGCCTTCTCCGTCACCTCGAAGCAGATCGACGACGGCGCGATCCCGGTGCGATCCAGCGCATCGACAACGAATCCGAGGAACGACTCGTCGCCCAGGGTCTGGCCGGAAATGTTGACCGCACAGCTGCGATTGGCCGCGAGCTTGATCTCGCCGCTGGAAATAGCAACGAGAGTCGCATTGACGACCCAGCGATCGATCTGCGGCATGAGCTGGTAGCGCTCCGCCGGCCGAAGAAACTCTGCCGTATCAGCCGTCCTGCCCCGCTCGTCGGGCATGCGTATCAGCACCTCGCATGCAGGCCCGGTATCGGCCGTGCCGCGCATGGCGATAATCGGCTGAACGGCCAGCTCGAAACCGTTCTCGTGCAATGCGGCCTGCAATGCGCGCAACCACTGTATGTCGCCGCGTTCGCGCGCAATCGCCTCGTCGCGGGCGGAATACACGTGAACCCGGCCACGGCCGTGTTGCTTGGCGACGTAGCACGCGGAGTCGGCCGCGCTCATCACGTCCTGCAAGGTGCCACTGGCGTGCGATATCTCGACGAGTCCGATCGAGATGCCGATGTTGAAGATCTTGTCCTTCCAGACGAACCGGTAGTCCGCAATGGCGTTGCAAATATCGGACGCAATCTGGCGCGCCTTGTCGATCGGGCAGCCGATCAGCAGCGCACCAAACTCGTCACCGCCGAGCCGACCAACGAAATCCGAATCTCGAACCTGGTCCTTGATCAGCCCCGCCACTTCCCGAAGCATGTTATCGCCGGCAAGGTGCCCGCAGCTGTCGTTGACCGCCTTGAATCGATCGAGGTCCATGTAGAACAGCATGTGCACGGCCTCTTCCGCGTGCGCCGCGTCCATGGCCTCATCGAGACGCCGTTCGAACTCGCGACGATTGATGAGCCCGGTCAGCGGATCGTGCGTCGCCTGGTAGCTCATCTGGCGCGTCAGGCCGCGAATCTCGCTGACATCATGGAACACGACGACCGTTCCCGAGATGCTGTTGCCCGGCCCGCGAATCGGCGAAGCCGTGATCTCCACCGAGTGTTCGTGCTCACCGTCCTGGCTGATCATGACGGCGCGTCGACCCATGTTTACGCGACGGCGCATCGCGAGACAGCGCTCGACCGGATCACCCAACGGGCGACGATCGGCGTCGTCGACGAGCGTGAACAACTCGCCGACACGATGCCCCGCGGCATCGTCGCGGTTCGTACCCGTCAGGTTTTCCGCGGCGAGGTTCATGTAGTCGATACGCCCGTCATTGTCCGTCGTAATGACGCCTTCGGAAATCGACTCCAGCGTGTACTGCGCCTGGCGCTTGCTGCGCGAAAGCGACACTTCGAGGCTCTTGCGATGGCTGACGTCGCGAGCAACGGTCAATATGGCCGGGTTGCCATGGAATTCGATAATGGAGCTCTGAGCCTCGACCCAGAGTCCCGTTTCGTTACCGTTGATGAGCTGGATCTCGAGCCGCCGCGGCACGTTTTCTCCCGCCAGCCGCTTTTGAAGCGTCTTCCGAAACAGCGCCCGGTACGCCGGCTTTACGAGGTCCGAGACCTCGCGACCAATGAGTTGCGCCGGCTCCAGTCCGACGAGGCTGGCGGCGGACTCGTTGGCGAGCAGGATCTTCTCGTCGTGCACGATGACGATTTCCGGCAGAGTACGCGCGAAGTCCGTGAACAGCCGATCGCGACCCTGGATTTTCGCGTCGCGCTCGCCAAGTGCGTCAAACAGCCGGTTGACCGAGTGCGCAACCCGTGCGGTCTCCGAGTCGCCGGGAATCGTCAGCCGACGGCCGAGCGACGCATCGGCCGATACGTGCATCATTTCATCATTGAGGGTGCGCAGCGTGGCCGAGTGCCGACGATTCCGTCGCCATAACAACACGCTGGCGAGCACTGCAACGAGGAGCAGTGATGCGAGTACGGCGATTACCAGGGTCGACGACATTCAACGATCATTTGTTATTATTAGTGGCTCGATATGCGGTTGTTTTGCAAGCATATCCCAGCAGCGTGAGCCGACTGCGACGATTCACCATAATAAGGTTTTATCCATCATGAACTCCGATTTTGCACGACTGCAGATGGTCGAACAGCAGGTGCGGGCGTGGGACGTCTTCGATCCCGCCGTACTCGAGGTCCTGGCCTCTGTGCCACGAGAGCAATTCGTCCCGGCGGGCTTCGAAGCGCTCGCGTTCGCCGACACCGAGATCCCGATCGGGCATGGCGAATCCATGATGACACCCACCGTGGAAGGCCGCCTGCTACAGGCGCTCGATCTCGACGGCACCGAGCGTGTACTCGAGGTTGGCACGGGCACGGGTTTCCTCGCCGGTTGCCTGGCGCGGCTCGCCGAGTCGGTCGTGAGTATCGATATTCGCGACGAGTTCCTGAACGGCGCCGGGCGGAATCTCGAGGGTTCCGGCATCGGCAACGTCGAGTTGCTGAACATGGACGCAACCTCCGCACTCCCCGAAGGATCCTTCGATGCGATTGCGCTGACGGGATCGCTCGAGGAATTCGACCCGCGCTTCGTCGAAGCATTGAACCCTGGGGGTCGACTTTTTGTCGTTATAGGCAAAGCGCCGACGATGGAAGCTCGCGTCATCGAGAAGACGGGCGACAGCGATTGGCAGAGTGAGGCAATTTTCGAGACAACGCTGAAGCCGCTCCTGCACGCCGCATTGCCGCCTCAATTCACGTTTTAGGCTACCCACCGGCTGATTTAGTGATATAGTCGACCATAACACCTTGCTCGCGGCTACGCGGCCGTCCAAACGCGGGACTCAATACATGAAAAACGTAATAATTATTAGTGCCCTTGCTTTGTCTATCGCGCTGCCGGGAAGCGCCGGTGCCGTCACCCTGCTCGAAATATACCAGCAGGCCCTGCAGAGCGACCCTCTCATTCACGAAGCCGAGGCTCGAAAGCTGGCCGCGTTGGAGGCCAAGCCGCAGGCACGGGGCGCGTACCTGCCACAGATTTCGTTTGCCGGCGACTACGGCACAGCGACGCGTTCCGGCCCGCAGCGCATCATCGACCAGGAGACCGGCGAACTCGTCACGGTGCCTGTAGAGACGGACACCGATTCCTCTTCCTGGTCCTTCAATCTCCGACAGACGATTTTCCGCTGGGACCAGATCGTCGGCCTCAGGCGCGCCGACAAGCTCGTCGCCAAAGCCGAAGCCGATCGCGAGGCCGCGCAACAGGACCTGATTGTCCGTGTGGTCCAACGTTACTTCGACGTTCTGGCAGCCGAAGACCGGCTGCTCGCGCGTCACTCCAACAAGAACGCGATTGCCCGCCAGCTCGAACAGGCGAAACAACGCTTTGATGTCGGCCTGATCGCAATTACGGACGTGCAGGAATCCCAGGCTGCGTTTGACTCGGCGGTTGCCGACGAGATCGCCGCAAAGCGTTCGCTTGCCACCGCACGTGAATTCCTGCGCGAAATAACCGGGGCCTATATCTCGGAACTTTCGGCACCGGGACCTGACCTGCCGCTAAACAATCCGGACCCGGCAACCGAAGCCGCGTGGATCGACCTTGCGCTGGGGCAGAATCTCGCACTCGTCTCGAGCCGTATCGATGAACAGCTTGCGCGCGACGAAATCTCGTTCCGCCGAAACGGCCACTACCCGAGCCTGGAACTGGTCGCGAATACGCGCGAAGACACGTCGGACCAGGACACGACGACTCCGTTCGGCACGACCAGCGACAGCGTCACCAACCCGAGTGACAGCATCAGCCTGCAGTTCAATCTGCCGTTGTTCGCGGGCGGCACGACGTCTTCTCGCGTACGTGAGGCGGTGTACCTGCATCGCGCAAGCCGCGAGAACCTGCAGCGCGTTACGCGCGAGACCGAGCGCCAGGCTCGCGACGCATACCTCGGCGTGCTCTCCGAGATTTCACGCGTCAACGCGCTCGAGCGCGCCGTCGAATCCAACCAGACCGCGCTGGAAGCGACGGAGGCCGGCTTCGAAGTCGGAACGCGTACGATCGTCGACGTACTGAACGCGCAGTTCCAGCTTTTCAATGCCATCGTGAACTATCGCCAGAGCCGCTACGACTACATCCTGAACGTCATGCGGCTCAAGCAGGCCGCAGGCAACCTGGCCGTGCAGGATCTCGAATCGCTCGAGCAATTCCTCGAAGATCGCAAAACGCCGGAACAACAGTTTGCCGACGAGGAAGCCGCCAGGGCCGCCGAGGAAGCCGCGACCGAATAGACGCTAGCGCGACACCTGCCCGAGCAGGGGATCGAGCAGTACCAGCAGTTTGTGCATGGAGCCACGGTTCTGTTCGACGACGCGAAAGCCGTTTGTGCCCATGACGGCAGCTTTCTCCGGGTCGTTCAGCAGCAGCTCGACGGCGTCCGCCAGCTCCGACCAGTTGCCGACGATGCGACAGGCGTCCTGGTCGACGAACATGTCGGCGATTTCCTGTCCGTTGAAGACGTGCGGACCGCTGATGATGGGCTTCGAAAGCGCGGCCGGTTCGAGCAGGTTGTGGCCACCGATCGGCACCAGGCTCCCGGCAACGAAGGCAATGTCGCTGGCCGCATAGAATAGCGGCAATTCCCCCATCGTGTCGCCGAGAAAGACCTGTGTTGCGGCGTCGCATGGCCGGTCGTCTGTCCTGGCCACGGCGGTGAAGCCGCCTTTTTCGATACGCTCACGCACCTGCGCGAATCGTTCGGGATGCCGCGGCACCAGCAGCAGCAGAAGGTCCTCGTGACTTTCGAGCAGCTTGCGATGAGCGTTCAGCACGAGCTTCTCTTCGCCGTTGTGGGTGCTCGCCGCAATCCAGACCGGCCTGTTGCCGAACAGCTCGTCCCGCAACGACGCGCCGCGTTCGCCGATATCCTCGTCGAGTTCGATGTCGAACTTGATGTTGCCCGTAACGCGGGTGCGCTCGGCATTTGCGCCCAGTGACAGGAAGCGATCGGCGTCCGCCTGGCTTTGCGCCGCGATGATGATGCCGTGCGAGAGTGTCTCCCGAAAGAGCGGCAGCAGGCGCCGATAACCCGGCACGGACTTCGGCGATATTCGCGCGCTCACCAGAATCAGTGGAATACCGCGGATGCCGCAGCCGCGGTAGAGATTTGGCCAAATCTCTGTCTCCATGATCAACGCGATCTCGGGATTCACGGAGCGGTAGAAAGTGCGCACGGCCGTCGGAATTTCGAACGGGATATAGCAGTGCTTGACGTCGTCGCCGAACAGCGCTCTGACGCGCGCGGCTCCGGTAGGCGTGACTGTCGTGACGAGAATCGCTCGGTCCGGAAACCGCCGCATGAGATTACGAATGAGCGGCACTGCCGCCTGGACCTCGCCCACCGATACGGCGTGCAACCAGACGCAGCGGTCGACAATCGGGAAGCCGAATCCGAAACGCTGTCCCAGGTTCTTCCAATAGGCACGATTGACGACGCCGCGAAAGACCCAGTACGCCGAAAAGGGCAACAACAGGATCCATGTCAACAGGTTATAGAAGAACTGCACGTGCGGTCAGTCGTTCATCCGATCGATGATGCGAGTCGAGGAGTGGCCATCGCGAAACGACAGCACCCGGACCTCGCCGCCGTTCTCGAGGACTTCCTTAGCGCCGACGATCTCGTCGGCGCGGTAGTCACCGCCTTTGACGAGCACGTCGGGCAGCACGCTGCCGATGACACGCGCCGGGGTGTCTTCGGAAAACGGGACTACCCAGTCCACGGCTGCGAGGCCCGCGAGCACCAGCATCCGGTCCTCGAGCGCGTTGATCGGACGGGACTCTCCCTTGAGGCGCCGAACCGAACCGTCGTCGTTGACGGCCACGATCAGGCGGTCGCCCAGGCTCTTCGCCTCCTCGAGGTAGGCAACGTGGCCGGCGTGCAGCACGTCGAAGCAGCCGTTCGTCATTACGACTTTTTCGCCCCGCTCGTGGGCTTCTGCGACCATGCCGGGCAATTCGCCATCGGACACGAGCCCGCGACCACCCTGTCCCCGCCGGTGAAGCGCCACTCTCATTTCGGACGGCGTGACCGTGGCAACACCGATCTTGCGAACCACGAGACCGGCAGCAAGGTTGGCAAGCGCCGCCGCCGTCGCCAACGGCTCACCGGCCGCCAGGGAACCCGCCAACGTGGCGATGACGGTATCGCCCGCACCCGTGACGTCGTAAACCTCGCGCGCCTGGGTCGACAACAGCAGTGGCTCGCTGCCCGATTCGAGGAGCAGCATGCCCTTTTCGCTGCGCGTTACGAGCAACGCGTCGAGTGCCAGGTCATCGACCATCTCGCGCGCCTTTTCGATCAGCGCCTCGTCGCTGCCGCAAGGCCCGGCTACGGCCTCGAACTCGGACTGGTTCGGCGTCAGCAGGGTCGCGCCGGCATACTTCTCGAAATCGGTGCCCTTGGGATCGACGAGCGATGCCACTCCTTTGTCGCGACACAGCGCGATCATACCGGCGACGTCGGTCAAAGCACCTTTGCCATAGTCAGAGAGCACGACGGCACCGGCGCCATCCAGGGTGTCGGCGAGCTGCTGTAGTACGGAATCACCGGGCAGAGCCGCCGCGTTTTCCTGGTCGAGCCGGATGAGCTGCTGGCCACGGCTTTGCACGCGCGTTTTCGTGATCGTGGGGCGATCAGTGACACGCTCGAATCGGCACTCGATGCCACGATCGCCGAGCATCGATTCGAGCGTGTCGGCAGGCGCATCGGCCCCGACGACGCCGACGAGGCTCGTGGCGGCACCGAGGCTGGCGAGATTGACCGCAACGTTGGCGGCACCACCGGGCCGGTCGTCGGTTTCCTGGATGTGGACGACGGGTACCGGCGCCTCGGGCGATATCCGGCTCGTTGCACCGAACAGGTACTGGTCGAGCATCACGTCGCCGGCAATGACAACGCGAGTCTTCGAGTAATCGGGTATCGATAAAGTCACGCGCGGACTTTATCACGATCGCGAATTCAGGAGCGGCCCGTAGGAGCGGCCTGTAGGAGCGGTCGTAAGACCGCGAATCGACGATGCTGCGCCCCACAGCAGTCGCGCGACCAGTCTCCCCTACCTTTGATCGCGCGCAATCGGATGCCTCCCCGGGCCGTTCAACGACCTGGTCAGAGCTCCGACGATGTCGGGTTGATCTTCGCAACCATGAGTGAATGTCGGAATAACTTACGGGCGTAAACGCGAGTCACTCACTAAGACCTTGTTTTTCACGCCTTCTGTGTTCCCGGCACGAATATTGCCTTACGTCTTGGGACCATTCCTAAAGGGCTACCTCCCGGAGCAGAACACTATGCGAGCACCGTTTTTTGGCCTGACCTTCCTGATCCTGTTGAGCCTCACGCCCGTAATCACATTGGCGGACGTCATCATCGAGTCAGAAGGCGTACTGGCCTTCTCCGGCGTCACACCGAACACGATTGAAGACCAACCTGATGTCGGTGACACCAACATTTTTGTCGGGCGATTGTTGATCATAAACGGCATTGTGACTGCTGCCCTGGATGGGGGGCTGATCGTCAATGCGGAAACGCAAGGCGAAACGCCGGGCGAGAGTCGACCAACCGCAATCAGCACCGATCGAAGCATTTTCGTCGGAGCTCAGGCGCCATCGTTGGGTATATTGACCGTCGAAGGAAACGGCTCCGCGGAGTCCGCAAGCGTAACTGTGGGTCAATCCGTCTATGTCGGGGGAACAGCGCCATTCACCAACAACAGGGGCGGCGTCGGAGAAGGCGTGGTTGACGTCAGCAGTGGCGGCTCAATTGTCGCGGATGGGCTTCTGATTGTCGGACAAAACGAGTTCAGCGAAACCGACACAAACGGAAATGACGTCGCTGACGGAACGGTACTCGTAGACGGGGCTACTTCCCGGGTAGAAGCGTCAGGGGCTGTACTCGGTGACGCACCAACCGGCACCTCCGGACGAATCGAAGTCACCGGTGGCGCGGAGCTGAGCCTGCGATCGACGTTCGAACTCAGCCCTACCGAAGCGCTTCAATTGGGGGAACTATCGATTTCAGAGAATTCCGCAGTCCTTATCGACGGTCCCGGATCGCTTGTAGAAGCAGACTCGCTGAGCGTCGGGTTCAACGGCGGATCTCCGGATGACTCAGCGAACCCCGAGAACAGCTCGGCGATCATCAGCATTACCAATGGCGGCGCGCTTCGTGTCAGCGACATTGCGGATACGCTCCCGGGAGCCAATAAGAGGGCGTTTGTAGGAATCGGAGCAAGAGGCGCAATCGAAGTCGATGGCGCTGGATCGACGTTTTCAGTCGGAAACGATGCTGCGCAGACTGTTGACCTGTACCTTGGCGCTTCCGATGTAACGTTTGATCCGAGCACCGGCAGGCGCTACTTCGCGGGGGACGGCAGAGCCATCATCTCAAATTCAGGTAGATTGCTGGCCCGGGACGACATATACGTTGGTGGCGATCAGTCACGCCTCGGAGATACACCTCTCGACCCCCTGGATACCCCGATCTCATCTGGATTGCTCGAGATCAATAACTCCGGCGTTGTGGAGGCTAACCGTGTGATAATAGAGCGAGGCGGAACCGTGCGCGGCTCCGGCGGGCTGATTGCCGCAGATGTCGAGTTGGCCGGCGGCACGTTATCGCCGGGTCTTTCACCGGGTACTCTGCAAATCAATGGCGACCTCGATCTGCTGGACGGTATTCTGGAGCTCGAGTGGTTTGGCCCAACGACGTTTGACCTCATTGACGTCAGCGGAGCCGTCACCTTTGGTCCGGACCTGATGATCAATCTGATTTTCGGGAGCGAACCACTCGACACCATCGACCTTACAGATCTTATCTTCGCGTCGTCATACGACGTTGGCTCGTACGACTTCGCATCCCAGTTTGACGTTTCTTTTGCGTCTGGAGTCACCGGAGGTGTAGCAGTCTCTTTCCTGGGACAAACGAGAGAGTTCGTCTCAGTACCAGAGCCGAGCACACTACCTCTGCTTTGTATTGGCCTGCTGGTAATCTGGCGAAGAGGACGAGGTAATCGCGCTCGGTTCGCGATACGCGGCACCAATCCTCTGTAATTCAGGTGCTCGACGGATCGATGGAGTCGCACGCAGACTCTACCTCGATCGCGATTTTGCAGGAGCGGCCGTAAGACCGCGAGCGACAGCTGCGGGCGCAGCCGGCGATCCAGGCCAAACCGTATCGATCGTTTTGGGGAACGATCGCGGTTTCGCTGCGCTCAACCGCTCCTACAGGGTTACGCGCACTTGTCGTCGGGACTAATCAATAAGAGACTATAGAAGCACCGTATCCGAAGGCCGTTTGAATTCAACAGTCTTTGAAAACGCCAGGGTTGGCAAACAACAGAGAATCG
>JAAUXY010040772.1_pt1 | contig 36142 bp, 22 predicted proteins | sample 7278121 | NCBI WGS metagenome assembly JAAUXY01 (sample SAMN14350117, study PRJNA611818) | marine sediment metagenome | isolation source: surface marine sediment (1.8m) | place: French Polynesia: Moorea | collected 2018-08
ATGGGTCAGCACGTCGGCACGGCGCTCGCACGCATCGTCGCCGACGAACTCGGCGCAGACTGGGATCGTGTGAGCCTCGCGCACGTCGATTCGGATCCGAAGTGGGGTTACATGGTGACCGGCGGCTCGTGGTCGGTCGTCACGAGTTTCGCGATGCTGTCGCAGGCGGGCGCCGCGGGGCGCATGATCCTGATCGATGCGGCGGCTGCATTAATGGACGTCGATGCCTCCGAGCTGACGGCCGAGAACAGCACCGTGTCCGGCGGCGGCAAGTCGATGAGTTTCGCCGAGATCGTGTCGAACGGCGACGTCAGCCGCAGCTTCACCGATGAGGAACTCGCCGCGATGCCGATCAAGGCCCCGGCGGATCGCAAGCTGATCGGCGAGAGCACCCGCGCACTCGACGTGCCGGAAAAATCCAGGGGCGAGGCCGTCTACGGCCTGGACACCGAGCTGCCCGGCATGGTCTACGCGCACCCGATCATGGCGCCGACGCGCTACGGCAGCACCGTCACGTCCATCGACGACTCGGCTGCGAAGGACATCGCGGGCTACCAGCAGACGATCACGATCGACGACCCCAGCGGCTTCGTGCAGGGCATGGCCCTGGTCATCGCCGACAGCTTCCCGGCTGCGATGAAGGCGAGCGACGCGGTCAAGGTTGACTGGGACGCCGGCAAGACGGCGAACGTCAGCGAGGCGGATATCCAGGCCGAGGGCCAGAGGCTCGTCGACGACAAGACGAATGGCACGTTGTTCGTCAACGAAGGTGACGTCTCGTCGGCCATGGACGCCGCCGCCGATACGATGGCGTCGACCTATCGGACGAGCACGGCGCTGCACTTCACGCTCGAGCCGCAGAACGCGCTGGTCGAATTCAAAGACGGCAAATGCCACGTCCACGCCGGCAACCAGTGGCAGTCGCTGATCATCCCGGTGCTGGCGCAGTCGCTGGAGATGGAAGAGTCCGACATCGTCCTGCACACCTACTACCTGGGCGGCGGCTTCGGTCGACGCCTGTTCGGCGACCAGATGATCCCGGCCGCACACGCGGCGCGCCAGCTCGGCAAGCCGGTCAAGCTCATCATGCAGCGCGACGAGGACAGCATGTTTGACTGCGTACGCTCCGCGTCGGTTGCGAAACTCGATGCGGCGTTCGATGCCGACGGCAACCTGACGGCGATCGAGCACGCCGCGGCCGCGGGCTGGCCGACACTGGCAATGGCGCCCGGGTTCTTGGGCGACGGCGTCGACGGCAACGGCAAGTTCGACGGCTTCTCGATCAACGGTTCCGATCACTGGTATTCCATCCCGAATCAACGCGTCCGCGCGATCAACAACAAGCTTGCGCAGGACAGCTTCCTGCCGGGCTGGTGGCGTGCCGTCGGACCCGGCTGGATTGCCTGGGGCGTCGAGAGCTTCATGGATGAGATCGCCGCGAAGATGGGTAAGGACCCAATCGAGTTTCGCCTGTCGTTGCTCGACGGCGAGGGAAGAAATGCGGGCGCCACACCGATGCAGACGGGAGGTGCCAATCGGCTGGCCGCCGTCCTGGCCGATGTCCGCGACCGCTCCGGCTGGGGCCGCAGCCTGCCCGACGGTGAGGCCCTCGGTGTTGCCGTGTCTCACGGACAGGAACGCGCAATGCCGACGTGGACGGCCTGCGTTGCTCACGTCGCCGTCGACGGCGCCAAAGTTAAAGTCAAAAAGATCTGGCAGACGATCGACTGCGGCACGGCCGTGCACCCGGAAGGTGCGATGGCGCAGGTGGAGGGCGCCACGCTGTGGGGCGTCAGCATCGCGCTGCACGAAGGCACGAGTTTCGAGAACGGTCACGTCAAAGTCCGGAACCTCGATGCCTACACGCCGCTTCGTATGGCGGATGTGCCCGAACTCGACCTCAAGCTGATGGAGAGCAGTGAGCATCCGATGGGTCTCGGCGAGCCGCCGTTGATCGCCGTCGCACCGGCAATCGGCAATGCCGTCTTTGCGGCGACGGGCAAGCGAGTCAGGGATCTGCCAATTCGGCTGAGCTAGGAACCCCGTTCGTTCGGAACCAGGGTTTCCCGGCTCGCCGCCTTACTGCGTCGAGCTGATCGGAGCGAGGTGGTTGCTTACTCGGTGCCCCACTTGGTTTCGACGTTGATGCCGATCGTCCGGAGGAAGCCGCTCGGGAGAATGCCGCCGGCCGAGATGACAACCGCGTCGTTCGCAATGCGCTCCTCGCCATCCTCCCGCGCAATCGTGACGCTGTCCTCATCGATCTGTGTGACGTTGGAATTGAACAGCACGCGAATTCTACCCGACGCCTCGAGCCCCGAGACCCTGTCGCGATTCTTCGGCTTCGCACGGCTAAAAGCTCCGGACCGGTATGACAAAGTGACCGTCGTGTCCGACTCTTCCGCGATGCTTGCGGCTGCCTCGAGCGCGCTGTCGCCACCACCGACAACGAGGATGTGCATGCCCCGGTACTGCTCCGCGTCGATGAGGCGGTACGTTACCTTGCCGAGGTCTTCGCCGGGCACGCCGAGTTGGCGCGGCGTACCGCGACGACCAATCGCGAGCAAAACGCTGCGCGCCAGGTAGTTGTTTTTGCTGGTTGTAACGCGGTAACCGTCTCCTTCGGCCTCGATAGTGTCGACGCGCTCGTTGTACTGAATGGAGATCTGGGTTTTCTTCTCCACGGACTGCCAGAACTCAATCAACTCCTCCTTCTGCACCTCCCTGAACTTCATCTTGCCCACGATCGGCAGCTCGGCCGGCTGCGTCATGACGAGCTTGCGCCGCGGGAAGTGAGCGACGGTGCCGCCGAGTTCTTCCTGCTCTACCGTCACATTTTTCAAGCCGGCGGCTTTCGCCGCCAGTGTCGCGCTAAAACCGGCCGGGCCCGCGCCCACGATCAACACGTCGATGTCGCAGCGGTGCGGCGACTTCGTGTACTCGACGATCGACTCCATCGCCTGCCGTCCCTGCTCGACGGCATTGCGGATCAACCCCATGCCGCCGAGTTCGCCTGCGATAAAGAGGCCGTCCATGTTGGTTTCGAAATTCGGTTTGACGAGCGGTATGTCGATACCGCGCGTCGCAGTGCCGAAAACGAGCGTAATAGCGTTGACCGGACACACCGTTTTGCACGCGCCGTGTCCGATGCAATTCGTTGGTCCAACGAGGCGCGCCTTCTTACCGATCATGCCGAGCACGGTATGACTGTCCTGCTCCGGACAGGCCGCCACGCAGGATCCGCATCCGATACAGGTCGTGAGATTGATCTCCGGGTGCAGTGTCGGTGGCTCCAGCATGCCGGCCTCGGTGGCGATACGCAGCGCTTCGAAGCTCGCGCGCTCGCGTTGCACGTGGCGCCACAGATACCAGACGAGGATCACCAGCGCTGGCGCAATATAGAGAAGATTGAGATAGCCGAGACTCATGGCGCAAAGCTTAGTCGCTCTTCGTCGAGAGCTTCATGAAAAACGTCGCAGTTTGCACCTCCGATCTCGAGTCTGGACATTTTCACCACCAGGCGCTGAAGCAACGCCGAATCGAGCGAATGATTCTCATTCGCTCGCAGAACCGTCGCACTTTGACGACAGAAAGGTGTTTTTCCGCGCAATTGCCCGTTTCTGTGAAACCGTTTCGCATCGAGCCGCGTGTAGAGATCTATAAGAAGTGCTGCTTTTTTGCGAAGGCCTGCAGGGGATTTCAGGCCGCTCACCATGCAAGGGGATAGTGCATGAGTTCTGTTTTTCTCGCGACCGCGATAGTTATGGCCACGGTGGCTATTGGCTTCGTGTTCTTGCCGCAAAAAGATCTGTTGAAGGTTCGCCGGCTGTCGGGCTCTACGTTGCCCATGGTGATCATCCCGGTTGTCTCCGTCGGCGGATACGCGCTGCTCGGTTCGCCTGAGGCGATGACCGCGCAACCGCCTCACCAAAAGCTCTACCCGAACTATCTCGCGAAGGAACAAACGTCGTCCAAAAAATCGGTCGCTTCTGTCAACAGCCTGCTGGCGGGGCTCGAGGCGCGACTCGAACGCGAGCCAGACGACGCCGGCAGCTGGCTCCTGCTTGCGAAGTCCTATCGACACCTCGGGCAGCCTGACAAAGCGAGAGACGCATACGCGAAAGCAAAGGCGCTCGGAATGACTTACAACAGCTTTGAGTCCGATGCGTTGATGGAATCAGTCGGGAACGTTGGCGGGAAATCGGCGGCGACTGTGCCTGCTGGCGACGGTCCTGCAATTCGGGGGCACATTGCGCTCAGTGACGGTCTTGCCGCCAGTGTCAGCGCCAAGGACACGATCTTCATTTTCGCCAAAGCATCGAGTGATCAGCGAATGCCGGTTGCGGCAATCCGACGGCCCGCCGTCGATCTGCCGTTCAGCTTTTCATTGTCTGATCGTGACGCCCTGCTGGCCGGCACCTCTATCGCTGACTACGACACGCTCATCGTCAGTGCACGTCTATCGCGATCCGGACTTGCAACCGATGCTGTCGGGGCTTTCGAAACACAGAGTGAACCAGTCTCAGCAATGATGGATGGCGTTGTGCAGCTCGTTCTCGACGAGACCAACCGAGTAGGAACATCGACCAATGAATGAGGTTGTAGTCGATTCCAGTGCCGTTCCCGGCAGCGTCGCGAAGCCACGGCGCGAACGAAAGAGCAACGCCTTTTACGGCTACTCGATCACAATTCTTGCTCTCGGCGTCGGTTGGCTGCTGCGCGATCGAGATTGGATTACGGCGGAGGCCGGTCTGGGCTACTGGCTGGGAATCGTCGGCGGCAGCATGATGCTCCTGCTGTTGCTCTACCCGCTACGTAAACGCTACCGCGCGTTGAAGTTCCTTGGAGCGATTCCGGGCTGGTTTCGCACACACATGGTACTGGGTGTCATTGCCCCTGTACTCGTGCTTTACCACAGCAACTTCCAGCTCGGCTCGTTCAATAGTCGTTTTGCGCTGTTCTGCATGCTGCTCGTTGCCGCAAGTGGCGTGATCGGTCGTTACATTTACGCTGGCATCCACCGCGGTCTGTATGGAGAGAAGACTAGTCTTCGCGCTCTGCAGAAAGAGCTTGCCGACTCGGTCGAGCAGAGTCATGGCTTAGCAGTGTTGATGCCCGAGCTGACGCAGCGCCTGGAGGCGGTTTCTGCCGATATCCAGGGTTGTGCGCTGCGCGGTTCCCTGTCCGTCCGCGGCAGCCTCGTCTGGACGCTGCGGAGCTACGCAACCTGGTTGCAGCTCAGACGGACTGCGCGCCGTGAGCTCAAAGCTCGTGCGGCCGAGTCCCACACAATCGCCGCCGACCTGGCGAAGCTGCGCAGGACGAGCTATCGCTACATCGGCCGGTATATCCGCCTCGTTCGCCGCATCGCCCAGTTCACGCTGTTCGAACGGCTGTTCGCGCTTTGGCACATCCTGCATCTACCGCTTTTCTACATGATGGTGATCTCAGCCCTCGTCCATGTGCTCGCCGTGCACATGTATTGAATAAGAACCAACGCCGCCACGAGATGAATGAGTACCGACGCCACATATCCAGGTTGTTTGCGGTGATTGTCATGGCTGCTCCAGGCGCCGTTTTGGCGCAGTCGATCGAGTCCCTCGTTATGCCGGGCGATGTCGCCAAAGCGCATGTCGAGATCGAGACCGAGTGCAATGCCTGCCACAAGCGCTTCGATCGAGCGGCTCAACGCCAGCTCTGCCTGGACTGCCACGAAGACGTTGCAGCTGACCTCTCGACTGCCGCGGGTTTTCACGGCAAGTCGCCAACCGTCGGCGACGAGCAGTGCAGTGTCTGTCACACGGACCATGAAGGCCGCAAGGCCGACATCGTGGGGCTCGATCCGGTGAGCTTCGATCACGCTTTCACCGACTTCGAGTTGTCGGGCAAGCACGGAGAAGCCGAATGCGGCGCCTGCCACGCCGCTGCTGAAAAGCATCGCGATGCGCCCGCCGAGTGCTTCGATTGCCACGCGGAAGACGACGTACATCGTGGGTTTCTCGGCGAAGACTGCGCGAGTTGCCACGTACCGGCCGGGTGGGAGGATGTCGAGTTCGATCACGAGGTCACCGGCTATTCTTTGATCGGCAAGCACCTCGACGCTGAATGTCTCGACTGCCACGCCGACGAGACGCACCAGAACACGCCGACGACCTGTTTCGGCTGTCACGCGGATAACGACGTTCACGAGGGCCGCAGCGGCGAGCAGTGCGACAACTGTCACAACCCGCTGGGATGGGACGACACCAGCTTCGACCATGCACGTGACACGACCTTCGACCTGATCGGGCGTCACGCTGAACTGGTCTGTGGCGACTGCCACAGCGATGAGCCGTTCGGTGATAACTTGCAGACCGGTTGCGTGAGCTGCCACCGCGAGGACGACGAGCACAAGGGCCACAATGGCGATGACTGCAATGGCTGTCACTCAAGCGAGCGCTGGGACCACATTCGCTTCGATCACGATCGCGACACCAACTTCCTGCTGCTCGGTGCACACGTCGAGGTCGGCTGCGTCGACTGCCATGTCGAGCCGGTCTTCGAGCAGTCGCCTGGCGATCAGTGCAATTCCTGCCACCTCGACGATGACCCGCACAAGGGCTCGCTCGGCGAGCAATGCGCGGACTGTCACGAGCAGGGGGCGTGGGATCCGGCGCCGTTCTTCGATCACAGCCTTACGAAGTTCCCGCTGCTAGGCGAACACGCGAACGCGGAATGCGAGGCCTGCCACGAGACCCACGCATTCGCTGAGACAGACTCCGCGTGCGGCAGCTGCCATCTCGAAGACGACGTGCACGGTGATTCGTTCGACGACAACTGCGGCTACTGCCACAACCCGGTTGCGTGGGACCTGTGGTTGTTCGACCACAACACGCAGACCGAGTACGAACTGCGCGGCGCACACACGGACGTGTCGTGTGCAGATTGTCATCGCCAGCCACTTTCGAGCCTGAAACACGAGGCACACCGGTGCGGAGACTGCCACAGAAACGACGATATCCATGACGGAGAGTTTGGCTTCGACTGCGGTCGCTGCCACGACGTGTCGAGCTTCAAGGACGTGAGGTCACTGCAATGAAGTTGCGTCGTGGCCTGTTGCGTATCGTGATGCTGTGGGCGGTCATCGGCGGCGCGGCCTATGCACAGAACCCGGACTTCGATCACCTGAGCACCGGCTTCGCGCTCGACGGTGCGCACTCGAGCGTCAGTTGCGAGGGTTGTCATGCAAACGCGAACTTCACGGCAACTCGCTCAAGTTGCGAAAGCTGCCACTCCGACGGCGGAACCGTGCGTGCATCGGCGAAGCCGCCCGGTCACGTACTGACCAGCGGCGAATGCTCCGACTGTCACATCACGTCATCGTGGAGCATCGTCCCGTACATGGATCATAGCGCCGTGTCCGGATCCTGCGTCACCTGCCACAACGGAATTCGCAGTACCGGAAAAAGCCCGAACCATCTTGTGTCAGGAGACCAGTGTGACGACTGCCACAACTCCGCGGCCTGGGTACCGGCCGTCTTCGATCATGCCAACGTATTCGGCAACTGCGCCAGCTGCCACAACGGCAATACCGCGACCGGCAAGAACGTTACGCACGTGCAGACGACCAATGTCTGTGAAGACTGCCATTCGACGACGCTTTGGTCGCCAGCTACGCGTGTCGATCATTCACAAGTACTCGGCACTTGCGGCAGTTGTCACGATGGACTGGTCGCGACGGGCAAAACGGTCAATCACATTCAGAGCAGCGATACCTGCGACGACTGCCACACGACGACTGCATGGGCGCCCGCCTTCTTCGACCACTCGGGCATCGTTGATGGCTGCGGCAACTGCCACAACGGGTCCACGGCTACCGGCAAGAACGCCGGCCACATTTCGAGCGGCAATAACTGCGAGGACTGCCACTCGACCGCCGCATGGCTACCCGCTAACTTCGACCATCAGAATATTGCGAGCAACTGCGGTAGCTGCCACAACGGCGTCGATGCGACCGGCAAGAACGCCGGCCACATACAGACCACTGACACCTGCGAGGACTGCCACACGACGAACGTCTGGGCACCTGCGCTAATGGTCGACCACACGCAGGTTCTCGGTACCTGCGGTTCCTGCCACGATGGCACGACGGCCGTCGGTAAGGATGCAACGCATATCCTGAGCAGTGAGACCTGTGACAGTTGTCATACGACGCTGACCTGGACCCCGGCAGCTGTCGACCACAACGACGTCATCGGCACCTGCGGTAGCTGCCACAATGGTACGGTAGCGACTGGCAAACACCCGGCCCATATCACCAGCGGCGACAATTGCGACGACTGCCACACGACCGTCGCGTGGACGCCGGCGAACTTCGATCACGTCAACATTTCCGGTAACTGCAGCAATTGCCACAACGGCGTTGATGCGACCGGCAAGCACCCGGCCCATATCCAGTCGACCAACGTCTGCGAAGATTGTCACAACGTGACGGTGTGGACGCCGGTCACAACGGTGGACCACGCACAGGTACTCGGCACGTGCGGATCCTGCCACGATGGGGTGACCGCCACCGGCAAGCACCCGACGCATATCTCGAGCGGTAACAATTGCGAGGATTGCCACACGACGGTGGCGTGGACGCCGGCGAGCTTCGATCATGCCAGCATCGCCACTAATTGCGGCAGCTGCCACAACGGCACCGATGCGACCGGCAAGCACGCGGCCCATATACAGTCGACCAACGTCTGCGAAGATTGCCACAACGTGAACGCGTGGACGCCCGCGACGACCGTGGACCACACGCAGGTACTTGGCACGTGCGGATCCTGCCACGATGGGGTGACCGCCACCGGTAAGCACCCGACACATATCACCAGCGGCAACAACTGCGACGACTGCCACACGACGGTGGCCTGGACGCCGGCCTTCTTCGACCATACGACGGTTGCGGATAATTGCTTCAGCTGTCACAACGGCACCGATGCGACCGGCAAGCACTCGAACCACGTGCAGACGACGAACGTCTGCGAGGATTGCCATTCGACCATCGCCTGGTCGCCGGTCACGACGGTCGATCACACCCAGGTGCTTGGATCCTGTTCGAATTGCCACAACGGCAGCACCGCGACGGGCATGAATGCCGGACATTTCCTGACACCGGCGGAGTGCGACAGCTGCCACAACACGGTCAGCTGGTCGCCGTCCGACTTTGCTCACACGACCTTGTCTTACGAGCCGCTCAATCATGCCGGCAACCTGCAGTGCACGGCCTGCCATCAGAACAACAACCCGACCGTGGTCTACCCGTTCCCGGCGTTCCAGCCGGATTGCGCGGCCTGTCACTCGAACGACTACAAGTCAGGTCCTCATAAGAAGCACGAGAATCCGGATCGAACTTACACGGCCAGCGAGCTCCGCGACTGCACCGGAGCCTGCCATGTCTATACGGATAGCAGCCTGACCACAATCAAAGAGCGTCGACCTGGTCCCGAACATCGGATTTCGAACAATGGCTTTTGATCGCAAGTCGCACTGGGCCTCGATCGCGATGGCTATCGCCGGCTTGCTTCTGATGACCTCATCCGTGCCGGCCGCGAGTCCTGTCATCGATGCGAGCATCAGCTCTGCGAATGGCGCGACGGAAATCCGTGTCCGACTGGCATGCCGCTTTGAAGTGCTGGAGTATGTGCCACGAGTCAGCGGTGACCGCCTGCGTATCCAGATTCAGGCGACGTCTCTATGCGACGGCATATCGCCCGCGTCGATGCGAACCAAGACCCTGATTCGGCCGTCCAACGCAAGCGCAGCCAAGCTGATGGATATCGATTACAACGGCATGCACGCCGGCAGTCAGGAGATGACGCTGGTGTTCGAGGAGCCGGTGATTTTTGACGTAATCGACGCCGGCGTCTCTGACGAGTTGATTATACGCGTCCGCGATGCACGCGAGCGGACCTTCGAAAACCAGGCGGCCCGCGCGCCGGCGAGCCGCGTCACGACCACTGATTCAAAGCCGGAGAAGTACGTGGTCAACTTGTCATCGAGCCGACGCCGGCATGACGCGTCTGAATGGCCGGTATTCGACCTTCTATCAGGTGCCAGAATTTTCGAGACCGAGGTGCGAATTGCTGAGGAAGTCTGGTACCGACTGCGTGTCGGCGAGTTCGAAACGATAAAGGATGCCGAAGCACTTCTCGCCAGGTTGAAGGGGAGTTACCCGAATGCCTGGATACAGCGTTCGCGGCGCAGTACGGAGCCCGCGACCACCATTGCGCCGCAATTCGCAGCATCGACGGATACTGAACTGCCTGCAATCGGTCTCGCTCGTGTCGATGAACTTATGGCGACCGCGCGCAAGAGCATGATCGCGCACGAACTGAGCCAGGCCGTGCAGATCTATACCAAGGTGCTGCGGGTCAGGGGCCATGATCGCTATGAGGAGGCGCAGGAGTATCTTGCGCTCGCCAGGGAGAAGAACGGACAGAAGGCGCATGCGAAGGCAGAGTACGAGCGTTATCTTGCGCTTTATCCGGATAGCGAGAGCGCTCCGCGTATTCGGCAGAGGCTGGCCACACTGCTGGCCGTCGACAGGCGCGGGGCCGGCGATAGCAGCGCGGCAGCAGCGGCGACGAAACACCAGCAGGCGGCAAAGGGTGCCAGCGCCTGGCGCACGCAGATCTATGCGTCACAGTACTACCGCAGAGATGCGAACCAGCTCAACGATGAAGACGAGGTCGTAAGCCAGTCGGCGTTGTATTCCGATATTAATGTGGATGCGCGGCGACGTGGGAAACGCTTTGACTTCAGCAGCCGGCTTTCGGCGGGCTACCGAAACGACTTTCTCGAAGGGGCGGAGGCGTCGGCGGACGAACTCCGCGTGTCTTACGCGTACATCGATATCGACGACGCAAAGACTGGTTTGCGTGGGCGGCTCGGTCGTCAGTCACGTCACGATGGCGGCATCCTCGGTCGTTTCGACGGCTTGCACATGGCGTACCAGGCTTCGGAACTCTTTGTCGTGAACGCCGTCGCGGGGTTGCCGGTTGCCACGTCCGCTGACGGCGTTGATTCGGAGCGCAGTTTCGTTGGTGGCAGTGTCGATTTCGGACCGGTCCTGGAAAACCTTGAGTTCGGTGCGTTTATCCTGCGACAGGACATCAGCGGCATGTTGGACCGCCAGGCCGTGGGTACCGAATTTCGTTATTTCGGATCAACGGCGAGTCTGTGGGGGCATATCGACTACGACACGGAATACGACGAACTGGGGAGCGCATTCCTGCAGGGCAGCTGGCGGTTCTTCGAGCGTTCGTCGGTTCATGCGTCGATTGATCTACGGCACAGCCCGTTCCTGAGCGCCGGCAATGCGATGATTGGCCAACCCGTCGACTCATTCTCGGAGCTCCAGGTGTTGCTGACGGAGTCGGAGATCCGGTCGCTGAGTCTCGATCGGTCACCGCTGACCACGGCGTATACGGTCGGTGTATCGCACGCGTTGTCGCCGATGTGGCAGGTCAACGCCGATGCCAACTGGTCCAGCGTCGAGGCTGCGCCGGCGTCGGGTGGTGTCGATGAGCTGCCGGCGAGCGACTACGCTTACTACTCGACCAACGTTGTCGGTACGAGCCTGTTCCGCGAGGGCGATCTGTATATGCTCGGCTTCCGGCGCTCGCAATCCGAAAGCGCGTCTGTGTCCGGCACCAATCTGGACGTCCGCATTCCGCTTGGTTCCGCCTGGCGCATCAACCCACGACTGCGTGTCGATTACCGAGAGATGAAGAGAGACGGCAGCGACGAATGGGTTCTGACGCCCGGGTTCCGTATGCAATACCGCGGCAGTCGAAAGTTCAGGCTCGAGTTGGAAATGGGAAAGCAGTATTCACAGCGTGACATGGCAACCCAGGTCATGGACCGCGAGTCATACTTCCTTAGCGTTGGCTACCAGGTGTTCTTTTGAGCATGACAGGGAAGCCGCTATCAACGCGAGTCCGTCGGATTTCAGCAATCCTGACGGTGGTGGCATTGCAGTCGGGTTGCGCAACCGCTCCCACGAACATTGTTGAACATCTCGACCCGGATACCGGCGTCACCACGACGAACGTTGCGAGACCGATGCAGTTCGTACATGCGACGCCAGCCTATGGCGCGCACGCCCGGCAACTGATGCAACTCGGCGTCTTCGAGGTCAATCGCAGCGGACACTATCGCTACTTTGTCTGGCTGGGCAGCTGGGGCACGTCGCCCACACACAGCGCGGCGAGTCATCGTGACCAGCTGGAATCCGTAGTGTTGTTTGCTGACGGAGAGCCCTTGTCGCTGAGCCTTTCCGGCTGGGCCTCGAACTCGGCCGGCCTCACCCGGCCACCGTTCCACCGCCCCGTTGCCAGCGCCGTTGAGGCCTACTACGAGGTCACCCCCGACGTGTTGCGCATGATCGCGACATCAACTCAGCTCTCAATCGAGGCGGGGGGTGCCGATTCACGCCGCTTTGAGCCCTGGGATGCTCAACTTGCAGCGCGCCGGGATCTCAACTACTTCGTAGAAACCGTGCTGCGCTGACTCGCCGAGCGACGGCAAGTCTCGTCGGTGTGCGCCCCGTGCGGACAGACCGACGGCATCGGTCCAGTCGCGCTACAATGCCTGCCCGGCCCGATTAACCCGGCGGCCCGATCCACCATCGCTATGAATCTGAACGACCTCGTCAACGTATCGTCAGCGGTCTCGGCAACCCGTAGCCGGCTGAAAAAGCGCGCCCTCTTAGGCGACTGCCTGCGCGCGGCCGATACCAGCGAGGTGCGACTGATCGTTAACTACCTCGCCGGCGTTATGCCGCAGGGGCGGATCGGGCTCGGTCCGGCGATGGTCAGTGCCGCGCTGGAAAACGCGGAGGCGGGTAACAGCGCCATACCCTTGAGCGACGTCGATCGCCGACTCGATGACATAGCAAGCATGAAGGGCGCAGGATCGAAGCAGGCCAAGACCGACGCGTTTGGCCAGTTGCTGTCGCAGGTCACCGTCGATGAGCAGCGCTTTCTCGCAGGCCTCGTCCTCGGCGAGGTCCGACAGGGCGCACTCGAAGGCGTGCTGATCGAAGGTATCGCAGAGGCGTCCGGGCTGCCGGCCGATGCGATTCGTCGCGCCGTGATGCTCGCGGCCGACCCGGCACCGGTCGCCGAGGCGGCGCTCGTCGACGGCCTGCCCGGCTTGCAGGCGTTTCGCCTGCACGTCTTGAGTCCGGTCCGGCCGATGCTCGCGCAACCCAGCGATACCCTGGCAGAGGCGATGGACGGGCTCGGCGAGGCCGCACTGCAGTACAAGCTCGACGGCGCTCGCATCCAGGTCCATCGGTCAGGCTCCGATGTGCGTATCTTTACGCGCCAGCTGCATGACGTGACGGCGCGGCTGCCGGAGATCACCGAGGCGGCGCTGGCGATGCCGGCTCGCGAGTTCATCCTCGACGGCGAGGCGATCGCGTTCGGCAAAGACGACCGGCCGCTGCCGTTCCAGATCACGATGCGCCGCTTCGGCCGCAGCAGTAATGTCGACGAGATGCGCGGCAAGTTGCCCCTGTCCGGACTGCACTTCGACTGCCTGTATCTCGACGGTGGGGAGTTGATCGACCGGAGCTTCGATGAGCGTTCCGCTGCTCTAGCCGGCATTGCGGACGCAGCGTCGCTGGTGCCGCAGCTAAAGACCGACAGCGTGGCGGAGGCGAATCGGTTCCTCGCCGCAGCGCTGGAACAGGGGCATGAAGGCATCATGGCGAAGGCGCCCGACAGCCTGTACGCCGCCGGCAATCGAGGCTCGGACTGGCTCAAGATCAAGCAGGCGCACACGCTGGATCTCGTCGTGCTCGCGGCAGAATGGGGCAGCGGCCGCCGCAAGGGCTGGCTGTCGAACCTGCACCTCGGCGCGAGAAACCCGGACGATGGCACTTTCGTTATGCTCGGCAAGACCTTCAAGGGGTTGACCGACAAGATGCTCGCTGACCAGACCAGGGCACTGCTCGATCGAGAGCTTGGGCGCGAGGACAACGTCGTGCACGTCAGACCCGAGCTGGTCGTCGAGATCGCCGTCAACGATATCCAGGAGAGCCAGCAATACCCGGTCGGTATGGCGCTGCGCTTCGCCCGCGTGAAGCGTTACCGATCCGACAAGCCGGCCGCCGAGGCCGATACGATCGACACGGTGCGGCAGCTGTTCGATGAGGCGAGGCGCTAGTCCGTGTTTCACGAGGCCACCCAAGCTTGGTTCAACGATAACTTCGACGCCCCGACGACGGTACAGTCGCGTGGCTGGAAGAAGATCACGCGCGGCCGCCATTCGCTGCTCGTCGCGCCGACCGGCAGCGGCAAAACCCTCGCGGCCTTCCTCGCCGGCATCGATCGCATCGGCAGCAGCGACAAAGTCCGCGGGGTACGCGTCCTCTACATTTCGCCACTGAAGGCCCTCGTCTATGACATCGAACGTAACCTTCGAGCACCGCTGGTCGGCATCACCCGCACGGCGGAACGTTTAGGCCTCGACTTCCGCGAGGCGAGCGTCGCGATTCGTACTGGCGATACGCCACAGCGCGAACGACAACGAATGATCAAGGAGCCGTCCGAGATCCTGGTCACGACGCCGGAGTCGCTGTTCCTGATGCTGGGCTCGAAGGCGGCGGAAACGCTCAAGACCGTCGAGACGATCATCGTCGATGAGATTCACGCGGTCGCGCCCAGCAAGCGCGGCACGCACCTGGCGTTGTCGCTCGAGCGGCTGGCGGCAATCTGCGAATCGGATCCGCAGCGCATCGGGCTGTCGGCGACGGTGCGACCCCTCGAGTCCGTGGCCCGTTTCCTCGGCGGCGACCGGGACGTCGACATCGTCGACTGCTCCGCGAAGCCGCTGATCGACCTGTCCGTCACGGTGCCGGTTCCGGACATGCAGAATCCGCCTCAGCCTGAACGAAAGGAAAGCGAGGGTGGGTCGATACTCGGGGAACTGTATTCACGCGAAATCGGAAGGCCGCAAAACGAACGTGGCATCTGGCCGTCGATTTACCCGGAGTTGCTCGAGGCCATCCAGGGCAACCGGTCGACCATTATCTTCGTCAACAGCCGAGGGCTGTGCGAGCGCCTGGCGCACAAGCTGAATGAATTGGCGGACGAAGAGCTCGTGCGAGCGCACCACGGCAGCATCTCGCATTCGAAGCGCGCCGAGATCGAGGAGGGACTGAAGCGCGGCGACATTCGCGGCATCGTCGCGACGAGTTCACTGGAGCTCGGCATCGACATGGGCACGGTCGACCTCGTCCTGCTCGTCGAATCGCCCGGCTCCGTTGCTCGCGGTCTGCAGCGCGTCGGCCGGGCAGGTCACGGCGTCAAAGAAGTCAGTGTGGGTCGCATCTATCCGAAGTTCCGCGGCGACCTGCTCGAGTCCGCCGTGGTTGCCGAGCGCATGTGCTCGGCCGACATCGACGCGATCGCGATACCGAACAACGTCCTCGACGTGCTGTCCCAGCAGATCGTCGCACTGTGCTGCAGTCGGCCGCATACCGTCGACGAGGTCGAAGCGCTGGTAAAACGCTGCTGGTCGTACCGGGACCTGTCGCGCGATGCGCTCGAGGCCGTGCTCGACATGCTGTCCGGGCGTTACCCGTCGACGGACTTCGCCGACCTGAAACCGCTCTTGTCCTGGGATCGTGCGGAGGACAGGCTGTCGCCCCGTCGCGGCGCCGAACTGGTCACGCGCATGAACGCCGGGACCATTCCTGACCGAGGTGCGTTCGGTGTGCACCTTGGCGAGGGTGGCCCGCGCGTCGGGGAACTCGACGAGGAGATGGTCTACGAGACGCGACCGGGCGACAACGTCACGCTCGGCGCGAGTACGTGGCGTGTCGAGACGATCTCGCGGGATCGCGTCATCGTGTCGCCGGCCCCCGGCGAACCCGGCCGGTTGCCGTTCTGGAGGGGCGACGGTCCCGGGCGACCGATCGAGCTCGGTCGCGCGATCGGCGCATTCCTTAGAAAGGTCGGCCGCTTTGGCGAGAGCAAGGCGACTGACTGGCTGCTCGAACACACGACGCTGGATGCCTTCGCTGCGCAGAATCTTGCTGCGTACATCGGTGAGCAGCGACGCGAGACGGGCACGCTGCCGACCGATCGCGCGATCACGATCGAGCGATTTCGTGATGAGCTGGGCGACTGGCGTATCTGCATCCTGACACCCTTCGGCGCGCGCATTCATGCACCCTGGGCAATGGCGCTACAGCGACTGCTGACCAGTGCCTCAGGCTATGAGATCCAGGTGATGTACACCGATGACGGCATCGTGCTGCGTTTCGCCGACACGGAGGAGCTGCCGGACATCGACCTGCTGATTCCGGACCCGGATGAGCTCGAAGAACTCGTGACCGAGCAGCTTGCCAGCACATCGATGTTCGCGGGCCTGTTCCGCGAGAACGCGGTTCGCTCACTGCTCTTAAGAAGGCGGCGGCCCGGCCAGCGCTCGCCGCTGTGGGCGCAGCGCCTGAAGGCGCAGAACTTGCTCGCGACCGTCCAGCGTTACCCGAACTTCCCGATCGTCATCGAGACCTATCGACAGGCGCTCGCGGATGTCTTCGACCTGCCGGGGCTGAAGCAGCTGCTCGACGACATCCGGAAACGCAATATTGCGGTCGATAACGTAGAGACGCGATCGGCGTCGCCGTTCTCCCGTTCGCTGGTCTTCGCCTACGTCGCCGCCTACCTGTACGAACAGGACGCGCCGCTGGCCGAACGCAAGGCACAGGCGCTGACGCTTGATCGAGCGCTGCTCGGTGAGCTGCTCGGCCAGGCGGAGCTGCGCGACCTGATCGATGCCGATGTGCTGGCGACGCTCGAGGACGAACTGCAGTTCATCGCCGATGAACGTCGCGCAACGGACGTCGACGACCTGCACGACGTACTGCGGCGGCTGGGTGACCTGAACGCCGATGAGCTCGCGCTTCGTGCCGACGGTGAATTTGATGCCTGGCTGGAGGCGCTGGAGGTACAGCGCCGTGCGGCTCGCGTGCAGATCGCCGGCGAGGAGCGATGGATTGCTGCCGAGGATGCCGGGCTGTATCGGGATGCGCTCGGCGCCGTGCCGCCGACCGGGCTGCCCGACAGCTTCCTCGAGAAGGTCGACGGCGGGCTTACAGAAATCGCGCGCCGGTTTGCACGCCATCGAGGCCCGTTCCTGTCCCGCAATCTTGCGACGCGCTACGACCTGCGTGTCGCGCAGGTCGAGCCCACGCTCGAACTGCTGGAACAGCGCGGCGTACTCGTCCGCGGAGAGATTCGGCCGGGTGGCGCCGAGCTCGACTGGTGCGATGCCGAGGTCTTACGACGCCTGAAGCGGCGCAACCTGGCTGAGCTGCGCGACGAGGTCGCCGCGGTGGATGCATCGGCCTACGCTCTTTTCCTGCCGCAATGGCACGGCATTGGCGATGGGCGCCGAGGGCCCGAGCGGCTGAAAGAAGTCGTGGCGCAGCTGCAGGACTACCCGATGCCCTGGTCGCTATTGTCGACGTCGATCCTGCCGTCGCGCGTGGCCGACTTTCGTCTCGACGCGCTCGACATGATGGCTGCATCGGGTGAGGTCGTCTGGGTCGGCCGCGGCGCCGCCGGCGCGAAGGACGGGCGCATCTCCCTGTATCTGCGCGAGCAGGTTCGTGACCTTCTGAGCGTCGAGGACTTTGAAACCGATGACGACTGCGAACAGGCCATCCTCGATCGCCTCGCGACCAGCGGCGCGTCTTTCGCGATCGAAATAGAAGACCATGTCCGGGACAAGGTCGCTGACGCATCGACCAGGGAGATCCGCGACGCATTGTGGCGGCTGGTCTGGGCCGGCCAGATCACCAACGATACCTTCGCACCGCTGCGCAGCCTGTCGACGTCGACGCCCCGACGCGGACGAGCCGGCACGGTGGTCGCCGGCGGTCGCTGGTCGCTGGTTGAGAGCCTGGCAAAGCGGGATCTCAGTCCGACGCAAAAAGCCGTCGCGAGGACGCGATTGCTGCTCGATCGCTACGGCATCGTCAGCCGTCGCAGCGCAGAGGGCTCGGGCTTTGGCGCTATCTACAAGGTGCTTCGCGAGATGGAGGAACAGGGGCGGGTCAAGCGCGGCTACTTTGTCGAGGGTCTCGACGGCGCGCAGTTCGCCTACGCAGGCGCAATTGATCGGCTGCGCGACTGTAAGGATGTGTCTGAAGACCGGGAGTCGCGATTGTCCGCGGATGATGTTGCGGTGATCCCGGCCATGGATCCGGCGAACCCCTTCGGCGCGACCTTGCCCTGGCCGATGGCAGCGAACGAGGAGCGGGCGAAGCCGAGACGCGTCGCCGGCGCGTGGGTTCTGATCGCACACGGGCGGCCGATTCTGTATGTCGGCAGTCGAGGACGCGCGCTGATTACGTTCCCGTCGACGCTAAACGATGAAGATGCGGCGCTCCAGGCGGCGGTCGAAGCGCTTCGACGCGTGCCGATGAGGGGTAAGCGAAGCGCCCTGGTGATCGAGAAGCTGGACGGCGAGCCCGTGCTGTCGTCGCCGCTTGCCGAGGTGTTCAAGGCGGCGGGTTTCGTGGCCGATTATCGCGGACTGATCGACATTCAGCCGTTCAGTGCTGCCGGAGCCGGTCGTGCCTGAGGGAGACACGATTCACAAGGTCGCCAACTACCTAGCGCCGCGCTTGTCTGATCACGTTATCGAGGAAGTACGCATGGCCGATACCAGCGCGGCCGGTCGCTGCGTCGCTGCGCGGATCCAGGGCGTCGTCGCGCGCGGCAAACACCTGTTCTTCGAACTCGACAACGGCCTCGCGATACGCAGTCATCTCGGAATGTACGGTTCCTGGCATCGCTATGCGCCGAGTGAGGAATGGAAAAAGCCACGCAACCGCGCTTCGCTGAGACTCAGGGTCAACGGCGAGGACTACGTGTGTTTCAACGCGAAGGAGGTCGAGCTGATCAGGACGCCGAGCGTGCGTCGCGCCATCACAAAGACTCGCTTAGGTCCCGACCTCATTGCCGATGACATCGAACCGGTAAGGATTGTCGAGCGGGCACGTGAGATCTGCGACGGCGACACGCTGCTGGCCGACGTGCTGCTCGATCAGCGTGTCGCGAGTGGCATCGGTAATGTTTACAAGTCAGAGGTGCTGTTCATCCGCTCGCTGTCGCCGGCGCTGACCCTGGGCCAGGTGTCCGACGAGGAGTTGGAGGCATGCTTCGAGCTCGCTGCGGATCTCCTGAAGAAGAACCTGGGCGGTGGGAAGCGTGTCACCCGATTCGAGAACGACAAGGCCGGGCGCCTGTGGGTTTACAACCGTCACGGCAAGCCCTGCCACCGCTGCCTAACGCGCATTCGAACCCAGCGGCTGGGCCGACATCACCGCGGCACGTACTGGTGTCCGAAGTGCCAACAGGAAAGGTCGTGCAAAAATTAGTGTGACTGCGTAGCTCAAAAGTGTTGTCGAGCTGTGCATGTTTCCAAAGGTATCGATCTGCGTCCGCGCGGCTTTTTGGTGAGACAATCTCAAATAAACGTCTGGCCTCGTAGTGAACGCAGTAGCGCGCGATTCGAGCCGCCATTGGGATTAACGACAACAGGAAGAACAATGCCTATTCCATTCCAGAAAGTTTTCAAGCGCCCCGGCGTGCGTCGCATTCTCTTTCCTTTCACCGCTGCGCTGGTCCTGCTTGGCATTGCCGTTTTCGTCATCATTGGCGCGTAAGCGATCCGGGCCCGGGCGATGCCTGCTGATCGCGAAAGTCTGAGGGGCGTCTACCGTTTCACGTCCATCGCACGTCCGGTAGACCCGGCGTATCCGACCAACCGGGCTTTGCTGCTGGCCCTGCCGATGCTCGTGGTGGCCAGCGCCGCGCTCGCCACGGCGGACGTCATCGCATTGAGCCCCGCGGCCGCGGCGATCAATGCGCTGCTCGTCGGTTTCGTGTCCTGGGCGCTGACCCGGGAGCTCGCGCCCGATGACGATGCGGCCGCATTTCTTGCGCTGTTCATTGCGTGGCCGGTCAGCCTGTTTCTGGGCCCGAGCTCGGTACTGCTCGGGTTCGCGGTGCTGTTCCTCGTTCGTATCGTGAATCAATCGACCGGCCTGTCAGCGAGGCCATTCGATACCGTATCGGTGTTGGGCCTTTCCGTATTCGCGGCGTATTCGATGGACCTGCCGCTGCTGCTAATCGTCGCTGGGCTGGCGTTCATCGCAGACGCGCTGTTGCCGAACGGCGCGAAACTTCACTACGTCGCTGCGGGTGTCTGCGCAGGCGCGTTTTCCTGGCTCGGTATCGACAGCATCGTGTCGACGGACCAGTCCTACGAGCTGTGGGCGGGATTTGCGGCAATCACCATTGCCTGCTCTCTCGTGATGGCAAACACAAGGCACCCGGTGTCGGTGTGCGACGTACGACCAGACAAGTTGATCGCCGTGCGTGTCAACGCAGGCCTCGGTATCGGCCTGCTCGCAGGCGTCCAGTTCCTGCTGACGGCCGGCGCGTCCGCCTGGGCGACGACGCCCTTGTTCGCCTGCCTCGTTGCTGTCCCTCTATCGTTCGGGATGCAGCGGCTCCTGTCCCTGGGTGGGAGACGTACCTGATCTACGCGGCCGCCGATCGCTTTTCGACGAGTTGACGGATCGCGTCGGCGACACCGTCGGCCGACGCCGGGTTCTGGCCCGTGACCAGCTGGCCGTCCACCGAGACGCAGGCTTCGAAGTCGGGCGCGATGTTGAGCGTTGCGCCGCGCTCCTCGAGCATCGATGCCAGCGCGAACGGCATCAGCATGTCCTTGCCCGTTGCGCGCTCTTCTTCATCGCTGAACGCCGACACGGTCTTGCCGTCGACCAGCCAGCCGCCATCCGATCGCCGGACATTGACCAGCGCTGCCGGGCCGTGACACACGGCGGCGATGACCTTGCCGCGTTCATGCATGGCCGCGACCGCGGAACTGACCGAAGCACTGGTTGGCAGGTCCCACATCGTGCCGTGGCCGCCCGGGAAGTAGATCGCGTCAAAGTCGTCGACATTGACGTCGTTCAGGGAAGGAGAGCGCTCGATCGCACGCGCAACGTCCGGATCATCGAGGAAGCGCAGGCAGTCCGCGTTGCCGAAGTCAGCCGAGCTCGGATCGATCGGTGCAGGGCCGCCTTCGGGTGTCACGAGGACGACGTCGAATCCGGCGTCCGTCAGCTTGCCCCACGGTTTCGCGGCCTCGTAGAGATGAAAACCGGTCTTCTCGGCAGACGCATCGGTGGCGTCGCCAAGCCGGTCGTGACCGGTCAGGACAAATAGCACGCGGCTGGTGGGCATGAACACTCCTTGCATGTCGAAGCCAAGCTGATACTCTAACAGAATCAATGGCTTATCTATAAGTGGCCAGACGCCCGACCGGCAGATCAAGGTCAACGCTCCGGCTGGCCTGGAGGGGAGTTCGGAATGACGACACTGCAGGACACGTGGCAGGACCTGCTGACGTGGTTCGGGGAGCACCAGCCCGAGGCCATCGAAGGATTGCGCCCGCCGGCGAGCGATGCTGATCTGGATGCGTTCTCAGCGGCCATTGGCCTGGATTTGCCTGACGCTCATCGTGCGCTGTACCAAATATCCGATGGCAGTGACGTTGACATACCCAGCGTCTTCGATGAAGGCCACTGGTTCTTCCCGCTGGACGAGGCCCTCAACCACTTCAACACGATCAAGGGCTTCGCTGACGAGAAACCGCTGGACGACTTCGTTCGCTGGCGCGAGGCGATCGAGGACAGCGTCATATCCGTAGTGGGCCCGGTAAAGCCTCATCCGTTTTCAGTGCAGTGGATTCCGCTGTCATCATCGAATGGCGATGTGCATCGTTACATCGACCTCGATCCGGCGCCGGGCGGCGCGGTTGGCCAGGTCATAGAAGTGTATCCGGAGGCCTGCAGCCACCGCGTGCTGGCCAGCAGCCTGCCGGAGTTCCTCGACGATTTTGTTTCGCGACTCAAGGCCGATCGGTTCTTCGTCGAATATGACTGCTTAACGCCCCGCGAGGAGCATTCAGAGGCTATCGGGGTGCTGCCCGACTATCTGAAAAGCGCTTCGACGGCGCCCCCGGCTGCCCAGTCCGTCGCGCCGCCAGGCGCAGACACAATTGTCGGCGACATGGGCTCGCTCGGTGGAACCGACGATGACGTCTTTTTTAAGCTCCACTCAGACGACGGCGCCGAGTATGCCTGTGTGGCGACTCGCCAGGATACGGCCGGGTTCAGCAATATCGGCGTCGGGCAGCGAGCGAGAGTGAGCTTGCGGCCGTGCAAGCGCCGGCGGTTCCTCTTCTTCAAGAAAGCGGACTTTCTCGTCCTCGAGTATAACGTCGAGCCGCGCTCGCCCGGCTAGTGATGCTTTGCTGGATAGGCTAGCGATGCGCTGCGACAAAGTTCGGTTAGCGCCGCTCCCGAGCGATACACTCTCACCATCGGCCACAAGGCCAGCCCAACAGCGAAAGGAACAAGCATGCAGTACACAGCGATTAAGCTGGTCAAACGACCCGGCCTGACGATCACGCCCGACATCTTCGAAACGGTCACACTGGAAACGCCCGAGCTCGAGGACGGTCAGGTGCTGATCCGCCAGACCCACATGTCGCTCGACCCGGCGATGAAGGGATGGATGACCGAGGACAGGAACAGCTACATTCCGCCGGTCGAGCTCGGCGAGATCATGCGTTCCGGCGGCTGCGGCGAAGTCGTCGAATCGAAGCACGCTACGTTGAAGGTCGGTGATCGTGTCTGGGGCATGCTGGGCTGGTCCGAGTACGCGGTCAGCGATGGCCAGGGCCTGCAAACCTTACCGCCCGGCATTAGCGAAGAGGCCGTTCTCTGCGTGCTGACTTTACCGGGCATGACGGCCTACCAGGGGCTCATCGAGATCGGTAAACCGAAGGCGGGCGAGACGCTCGTCGTATCGGGTGCAGCGGGTTCCGTCGGCTCGATGGTCGGTCAGATCGCCAAGGCGGAGGGCCTGCGTGTCGTCGGCACGGCGGGCACCGATGACAAGTGTCGCTGGTTAGAGGATGAGTTGGGATTCGACAAGGCGATCAACTACAAGTCGGATTCGATGAGGAAGCAACTCGTCGAGGCGACGCCCGATGGCATTGACCTGTATTTCGAAAATACCGGCGGGCCGGTACAGCATGCGGTGTTCAATCGCATGAATGCGCACGGGCGCATCATCGTCTGCGGCATGATCGCAGATTACAACACCGACCGACCGGCGCCGGGTCCGAACTGGATTAACATCATCAGAAAGCGTTTAACGATCCAGGGTTTCGCCATTCCGGATCACTATGACAACATCCCGAAGATGACCGCGGCGCTGACGGACTACTACAAGGCGGGCAAGCTCAAATACCGGGCGCACAAACTGGAAGGGCTGACCAGTGCTATCGAAGGAATCAACCTGCTGTTTACCGGCGGCAACACCGGGAAGCTGATGGTCGTTCTTTAAGGAGTCACCACACGCGCGGGCGCAGGCAGTGCTCAGGACTTCGGCGCCGGCCCTGTACTGCCCCGAACCGACAGGCTGCCGGGAACGAGTTCCAGCTGACCCGGCGGCAGTCTCTTCTCTATCAGCGCCGATGTCGCTGCCTGGACCATCTCGGCGAACGGTTGGCGTATTGTCGTCAAGGCCGGGTAGACCTGGCGGGCCAGCGAAATATCGTCACAACCCGCGACCGACAGGTCATCAGGCACGGTCAGCCCCCGCTTGGCGGCCGCGCGCATGACGCCGGCGGCCATGTCATCGTTAGCCGCAAACACCGCCGTCGGCGGTTTGGCCAGGTCCAGCAGCTTGCCGGCCGCTTTTTCCCCGGAACCAATGGAGTTGTCGCCCTTGCAGACGTACTTCGATGCGAACCTGATGCCGGCTTGTTCGAGTCCGTCCTTGTAACCATCGAAGCGGTTGGCGACCGCAGCATGTTCCGGGTCACCGCAGATAAACGCGATTCGCTTGTGGCCCTCTGAAACGAGATGCAAGGTCATGTCCTTGCTGATCTCCCGGTCATTCGTGGCGACCGAGAAGTGACGACGGCTTTTCTGCCCGCGCGATACGGTGACGAATGGAACGCCGGACTCCTCGATCGCCTTGACGATTCTCGGCATGTTCGACAGCGGCGCGGCGATGACTACGCCAGACGGTCTCGTATACTCCACCAGTTTCCGGAGCTGGTCCGACAGGCCTCGCTCTCGGTAGTTGCACGGCTGGATAAGCAGTTCGTAGCCGGCCTCCTTGCAGGCGCGCAACGCGCCTTCCTGCATCTTGGTCACGTAGCCGGAACTGGGAGCCTCATAGGCAGCCGGGTCATCGTAGACCAGCACGATCAGTCTCGCCCTGTTGCTGGCGAGGTTCCTGGCGGATACGTTCGGGCGGTAGCTCAGGTCCGCTATCGCGCGCTCAACCCGGTCACGCGTATCGCGGCGGACATTCGGTTCATTGTTGACGACGCGAGAGACTGTCTTGATCGACACGCCGGCAAGATTGGCGACATCATTAATCGTGGCTTTCAGGTTGTGTCTCATATCGTCACTCGTCCCGATTGTTCCCGGTGGCGGTGCGGCCGTTGTCTTTATTAAAGCTGCTCCGGCAGCGTGTCGTCCATTAGACTAACGTTGCTGGCTGCAGCACTCGATGGCGTCAGAAGTATTTCGGAACGCCGTCCTTGTCCCAGATGCCCCAGTAGGCGCCCACGTCGCCCTCTGCGGCCACTTTCCACGCTTCGTCGAAGGCTGAGAAGTAGTAGACCTCGATCCCGTCTTCCTCTGCCCAGCGGCAGGTGTCAATGAAGTACTTGATGGCGTTCTCAAAGCTGGGGACAGAAGCGCCCTCCGCGGTGCCGATGTTCGGCCAGCCGGTCTCGCTGATGATGACGGGCTTGCCCTTCGCCGCCCACTGAGCCCTGCGGTACATCTCTTTCATGTACAGGAGCGCGTGCTCGGCGGGGCAGCCTTCCCAGAACGGATAACAGTTTGCCAGGATGACGTCGCAGGTATCGCTGATGCGCGGGTGATCGTTGAACTCGAAGTACGCATCCACATAGCCGACATCGACATCCGGAACCGCCGCCTTGGCTCGCTCGAGGTAGTCGATCAGCTGGTCTTCCGTCAGGTCGCCGCGCAGAAGGACCTCATTGCCGATCGCGAGGATGTCGACGAGCCCTTCCTTTGCGAGCGCGATGCCGTTCTGCAGGTCTTCCTCGTTCTTGTCGAGTTCATCGTCCAGCCAGACGCCGACCATCGTCTTCAGGTTTTTCTCTTTCGCGATGGCGGGAATCAGTTCGTGTCCTTCCCGGCACGAGAACGTCCGAATGCCGCGTACGTGGGGCGCAACAATATCCAGGCGTTCGCGGATCTGCTCCTCGGTGACCTGGCTACCGGGCTTCTGGCCCTCAACATAGGGGCTGAAACAAATGCCACTAATGCCGTCCTCGAGGATCTTGCGAACCAGCTCCTTCAGGTCTTCGGTCGAGTAGTTCGAGATATCAATTCCCGAGAGGGAGAGTTTCTTCTTGTAATAGTTGGACACCAGGGTCTTCCTGCTTAGTTCAAAATCATGTCTTGGGAAATGCGGACGGTGATCTTTATGATCTCACCGCTGCGACAAAAAAGCTTCCTGCTCTGCTCACGACTCAGCGTCGTTGTGTCGGCGTGTTCCTCGGAGCCGTCCTTCAGTGTAACGACCAGTCCTTTTGGTGCGGCGTCGTCCAGCAAGTAGACGACGGGCACCTGGCACCAGCTGAACGCGAGCCCGCCGGCAGGCACCTGGATCGATCGCCATTCGTTGTCGACGTCGAGGTAGCCGAATCTGCGTGCTTCGCTGACGAACTCCCGGGACCGTAACAGGCTGGGTTCGAAGCGAGCGGCGCCGTCGCTGACCCGGACACCGAGCTCGCCGAAGCGCGACAGCATCTCTTCCTTCACCTGTCCCGTCATGCCGGGCTGCCGTGCGCCGGAGTGTTTGGGCGTGTGTGAGTAGGGATCCGTCGGGAACGCGCCGTACTCCGCTGGCGTCTTGTTGAAGCCGATGCCCTCGCGCACGCGGTAGTACAGCTCGGCAAGCTTCTTCACGTCGCCATCATCGGCACCGCCGTCTATTGCCGCGAAGAAGTTCTCCATCACGGCCAGCAGCAGCTTCGACACCATGTGCCAATAGATCGAGCCCAGTCCCTCGAAGCCGAACATCGTTCCCGAGCGTCCGGTGAAGGCCTTGTGATTGAAGATCTCTTCATACAGGTTGCAGATGCTGTCCCAGTCACCGTCGACATCTGCGCCGTAGTCTTCGCGAAGCTCTTCGAGGGCGGTCTTCACGTCCGACACGTTGGTGAGGTCCGCGCTGAAGCGGTAGTGACCGTCTTCATCTCGAAGGACAAGCCGACCGTCTCCGGCTTTGGACATCGCAGCCAGCAACGCGGATGCCTGCACACTCTCTTCCGGTATCCGGTTCTTCTCGAGAAAGCTCGGCAGCTCCCTGTCGGGGTACAGCATAAAGCTCTTCTGGTCGGCGCGGAAAACGCTGCTCTCGAACAGGGCCTCGACGACCTCGACGGCCTGCGCAGCGTTCAGCGCGCCGGAGCTTAAGATCCCGACCTGCCCCTCGAGCATCGGGTACAGCGTCTCGACGCTGATACCGGACTCCGTATGGCCGAGCAGGTTGTAGGCGTGGTACAGCCCGTCGTCCCGGCGATTTGTGCGGATGCTCTTGTCGATAATCGGCAACGCGTCGGCCAGCAGGTCGCGGACCGAGCCGATCGATTGCGTTTCCTGCCCGGAGAAACGGTGGTCCTTGTAAACGGCTTCGCGGAAGCGACTGGAGGCCTCGCCGAGTTCGACGAGCACCTTGTGCCGCAGCGCTTCACTCGTCGGCTCATCGCCCGACACTTCGTCTGACAGGAGCTTCAGCGCGGCGGCGGTGTCTTTCAGCCAGTTGGCGACTTCGTTGGAGATCGCGAAGTCCTCCGTCTCATCAGCCAGCAGATCCGTCATGAACTGGACATAGCGGCGCATGTAGCACAGCGTCACCATTGACAGGCCGTTTCCGACCAGCGCGTTGTTGGCGTCGTTCCACTCGGGGCGCTGCGTGTTCATCCAGATACCGCCGTCGACAACGAGGTTGCCGAGCTTGCTCAACAGCGGAACCAGCAGCTTCTCCAGCAGATTGACCTGGTAAACCTGCTCGTCCTCGGTCAGCACCAGCTTGCCGTCGGCGCCGATCGTCGTGAGACGATGCTCGATCAGTTCGGCGAGCGGGTCGTCAAACGAGACCGTGTTCTTCGGGTCTTCGAGGAGCTTGTCGAAGGTCGTGATCAGATAGGGCACGTTGGCGTAGCAGAAGATCGGTTCGCGCAGCAGGCTCTGCAGCTTGGCCGGCTCGAACTCGCTGGACAGCTCCAGCAGTTTCAACAGGTAGATGATCTGGTGGTCGCCCCAGTATCCGATGTAGCTCCACGGGTTGTCCGGCTCCTCGACCTCCCAGTCGATGCCTTCTTTCGTGATGCGATACGGGTTGTAGCCGTCCATCGTCGACGCATTGACGAACTTCGCGATGATGTTGTCGACGAACTCCGGATAGCTGAGCGTCAGCGCCTCCCAGTTCTGGAAGATGTCACGCCAGTTGCCTTCGTAGGACAGTAGCTCGTTGCCGTCCTCATCCTTCAGGTTGATCGCAAACTGGTTCCACGGGCGGCTCGGATCGCCGTGGCGCCGGCCGAACGTAATGGGCAGGTACTCCTGCGCCAGCCGCTCGAGCTGCTTGTCGCCGTTGTCCCTGACGACTTTCAAGAGCTCAGAGAATCGGAGCCGGTCCGGCAGCGACTTCAGGAAGTTCTCGTTGGCGGTGTAAACCGGTGCATTGAAGCGCCTGACCGTGCGCCTGAAGTCTTTCGACGGGACGAAATACTGGTCATTGAAAATGCCGCCGCGCAGCACGTTAAACAGCACGTTGGCGTAGTGGTGCGCCGACACGTTTTCTTCGGCCGTTGTCTGGAATGCATCGCTACCCGCCATGATGCGCGCGAGCTTGTCCGAGCCGCGATCGATGGACGCCTTCAGCTCGTCGAGTATTGCATCAGGATTCCGGAGCTGGTTCCTGATCGCGACAATGTCTGCCTGCGACTGTTCAAGGTTTGCGACAAAGTGCCAGGCAAGGGACTCGCCGGCGCCCAGTGTTGCCGACGCGTTGACGAAGTAGGACCCGCGAATGCCGCGCTTGTGCGTCTCTGTCTGTATGCGCCCTCCCTCGAGGAAGGTCTGCAGCTGAATGGTCGACAACAAGTGCGTGCTGACAGAAAGCCCGAGGCAAAAGACGGTTGTCGCCTTCAGTGACTCGCAGGGCTCGGCCTTGTCTGTGATGCCCGAGTACAGCGAGAAGACCCCGAGGCCCGTTCCCTCATCCAGCTCTGTCCATTTGTAGGCATCGACCAGGTTGCTCGAGTTCGTCTGCGTGAATCTCGGCGTGCCCGCCGGCAGGATGTTCTGCATGCCGTCGAGCAGCTCGAGCGTCACGCCGGACCCGCCGAGGTTCTGAAGCTCCGCGCTTCGCACAATCCCGTAGTCGTCGCTGGTCAGCCAGCTGTAACGGAACGCCACGCCCAGATCGTGGTTGATCTCCTCGAAGCACAGCTTGTTGCCGAGCGTGTTCTTGTAGATGTTTCGCGTCGTGTCGAATAACGCGTTCTGCTCGGTGTTGAACGGCTCCCAGAGCCTGACCGCGGTGTCGGTCGACAGCTTGACGATCGTCTTCGGTCCCGTGTGATGCAGGCTGTGATGAATGTTGTCGACGGTGATGTACGGGAACAGCGCCGTCTCCGGCGAAACGCGCCCCGCCGTCAGTCCGCCCGTCGATGACGCAAACAGCCAGTGATCGTCGTTGGAGATCAGGCTGATGAAAAACGGCGGCATGCGGTCCACGTTGTGGATCGCGTAGTAGCGCTCGCCATCGAAGTCTACGAATTCCCCGGACACGGCCCGGTCTGTTGCGACGCCAATGGCCGCCTGCTCTTGCTGTGCTGTATTAGTCATCGAGTACCAACTTACCGAACAGGCCCGCATCGATACAGCTCTGGTCGGTCTTGCCTTCGTAAGTGATCTCGGAGCCCACGAAGTTTTCGCGGAGCCCCGAACGGTCGTTGTCGCAATACGCGACCATCAGTCCCATGACCTTGCCGGCCGTGAGCCTAACGGGTGTGTTCTCGTCAGAGCTATCGACATACTCATCGGTGTAGATATCGATAGCGACTTCCCAGATCAGCTTGTCTTCGTGCTGGCGCCAACGGCTCTCGACGTGATGAGAGTAGTCGCGGGCCTGTCTGTCCGCGCCGATGTCGATCGCCCGGTTGTCGAGTGACATGTGATAGGCGAACGCATTGTGATTGTAGTGATGTTCGCCGCCTCTACCGTCGATGACCGGAGCCGCCTCGGCATGCGGTGCGAGATACCGGCTCCGATCCGGGTGATGGGTGGCTTCGCCCGCCGTCGCAACAGGCGAAACGACGAACGCGGCCAGAGCGGCCATCAAACGCTTTCTAATGAACATTGTGTTCGTGCTCCAGGCTGTTGGCGACAGTGACGGTGCGTTCTACCAGCTCGGTCAGCGGGATCTCGCTGGTGCCGGCCATGCTGAAGGCGACCCGCCCCTGCCAGGGCGCCGACCAGTGCTCGGGTATGTCGACGCCGGCGATACCGTAAAGGCCGCCAACGGTAGCGCCATTGCAGTCCGTATCCCAGCCAGCGGCGACAACGTCTCCAACCGCACGGCTGAAATCGCCGTCTGCCGACGTGATCGCCCAGACTACCAGCGCGAGGTTATTCAGAGAATGCACGGGCGACAGATCTCTGTAGCGCTCGTGCAAGAGTTTGACGGCGTCAGGCCGACCCGCGACCGAGCGAGCGAAGGATACGGCCTCCATGGCTCGTGATTCCGCCGGAATCTCGCCGCAGGCGACATCGACGGCGCTGTCCACGTTGTCTGAGACAGCCAGCGCGGCGCCCAGCGCGGCGACAAAGGCCGCACAGTGAAGAGCTTCGCCCCGGTGAGAGAGTGATGCATCGGTCCTCGCGAGACGCGCGGCGAGCTCAGGCTGTCCCGGGCATACCCAGCCGTAAAGATCGACGCGGATCTGCGCGCCAATCCACTCGTTGAACTCGTTGTCCGAGCATTGTCCGAGGTCGAAGCCAGCGTCGTCGCCGTTGACGAACTCGGGATCCATTTCATTCAGCAGGACCTGGTAGGCGGATCGTTCCGCGGTCCAGGTAGCGCCGGCCGGTAGCCGGTTCAGCCAGGTCCTCGCAACGTCGGCCACCGACAGGGCGAGACCGTGTTGCTCGAGCATCACCAGCGCGAGCAACGTGTAATTGATGTCGTCGTCAGGTTCCGCACGATTGAAGGCACCGCGGCAGCAGTCGCGACCGCGCTCGTCAACCAGTGAACCAATCTCCAGAGGGATGTAATCACGCAACGGGAGTGCATCCGTGCGGCGAAGATAGTCTTCGACACCGTCAGGCCCCTCCCTGAACGAGAGCACCTCGATCGGTTTACCCAGCAGGCAACCGCTAATTCGCCCGATCCAGGCGGCACGAATTCGTGATGGATCCACGTTGAGAGCCAACGTCGATTCCCCCCATGATTAACGCGCTGCGTGGCGCGTTCCCAGATTGTTCTAGCGCGTTTTACCGCACACCCCGTCATTTTTGTTCTGCTGCCAGTATGAGTTAATGTTTTGTTGACAGCGTTGTCATTTTACATGAAACTCACCGCTACGAAACCCTCAAGGGTAGCGTGACAATAATTATTAGGGGGCACTTCTCACCTGCTGGGAAGTCCACGGGGTAGGGCCAGCAAGTGGCCTTAGAAAATCAGAAAACCGCAAGCTGCGGGGGCTTGAAATGCACGATAATACGTTTAAAAAGAACGTCTTGGCGAGTAGTGTCGCCATGGCGCTTGGCCTGACGGCTGCGCCCATCACGCTCGCACAGGGAGTTGACGATAGCGAGGAGGTGATCGAGGAGATCATCACCACCGGCTACCGCAGTAGCCTGATGCAGTCGATGGACAGAAAGCGCGCTGCCAAGGGCGTCACCGACGCAATCACGGCCGAAGACATCGGCAAATTCCCGGACCAGAACCTCGCGGAATCGCTCTCGCGAATCACGGGTGTATCGATCAACCGCTCGAATAACGAGGGTTCGCAGATCACCGTCCGCGGCATGGGTCCGGAGTTCAACCTGGTCACGCTGAACGGACGCCAGATGCCCACGGCCGGCAGCCGTTCGTTCGAATTCTCCGACCTTGCCACCGAAGGCGTCAGCGCGGTCGAGATCTACAAGACAGCTAAAGCCGGCCTCCCGACGGGTGGTATCGGCGCGACGGTCAACATCATCACGGCGAAGCCGCTCGAGAATCCGGGACTGCAGGCCGTCGTCGGCGCCAAGATGGTCCATGAGACGTCCGCGTCGAACTCGGACATCGTTGGCCTCGATGAATACACGCCGGAAATCTACGGCCTGTTCAGCAACACGTTTGCCGACGACACGATCGGTGTCCGCATCAGCGCGTCCTACCAGGAGCGCGACAACCGCGAGGAAAACGCGGCGGTCGACAGCTGGGGCCAGAACCTGCAGCTGAACGGCGGCATCATCAACGACAACAACCAGCGCGAAGATGGCGTCTGGTGGCACCCGCAAAATATCGGCTACGCGCTCGGTGAGGTCTCTCGCGACCGCATCAACGGTCAGATCGCGCTGCAATATGCGCCGACGGACACGTTCACGGCGACGCTGGACTACACCTACTCCGAGGTCGAGACCGATCGTGACGGCACCAGCTTTGGTATCTGGTTCGAATGCCCGAACATCGAAGCGACGATCAACGAGCGCGGCACGGTCACCGAGGTAACCCAGTCCTGCGGCGACCTCGCGATCAACGTCAACCGCGACCGCAACCTCAAGGAGAACAAGTCCATTGGCCTGAACCTGGACTGGCAGGCGACTGACTCGCTGGCGTTCACGCTGGACATGCACGATTCGTCCTCGGCCACGCGTGGCCGCGGCCCGATTCCGGGTGAGCCGGGCACGTCCGCCAACATGATCATCGGTAACACGAACTGCCCGTGGTGCCCGGGCAACGGCCCTGAGTGGGGTCCGGCGACGGCGGGCATCGACCTGCAGACGGCGTTCTACGGTGCGAGCGGCATCCCTACCTTCGACGTCAGCTTCACGGGCGGGGACGGCAATCCACAGGACGGTCTGCTTCGCAGCGACATCGGCTCACTGTTCGGCCAGGCCTTCGACGGCACGTCCGACAACGATATCCTGCAGGTCCAGCTCGCTGGTTCCTGGGAGAACATGGACGATGGTGCGGTCCGCCGTATCAACTTCGGTCTCTCTCACACCTACCAGGACTTCGTCAACACGAGCAAAGAGTCCGGACTGCTGCCGGCAGGCTTCTGGCTGACATCCGCCCAGTACTGGCCCGACGACGTATGGCAGGAGGCGTCCTTCAACGGTCTGCTGAGTGCGTTCTCGAACGGCGGCAGCTTCAGCTACAGCGATTACTTCACGGCGCCATTCGATTACCTCGCGAACCGATGGGAAGAGATCGGCGGCACGGACCCGATCGCCGATGTGTACTACCCCGGCTGGGGTGACGACTTCCAGGACCCGTCCGGCACCCGAGGACGCTTCTGGTCCGGGCCTCTCGACTCGGGTGGTATTTCGATCGTCGACGAGAAAGTCGAGGCCGCTTACATCTCGGTTGACTTTGAGGATGAGTTCAACGGCATGCCGTTCGGCGCCGTGCTCGGATTGCGCTACGAGAAAGCGGAAACGACGGGCACCGGCTTCGAGATCCCGGCGACGGCCGTCGTCTGGGTCGGCGGCAACGAGTTCGCCTACGAAACGGGCCCGCGTTCATCCGCATCGGGCGAGGGCAGCAACACGTTCTTCCTGCCGAACCTGGACCTCGACCTCGAGGTGCATCCGGACATGGTCGCGCGCTTCTCGTACAGCCGTTCGATTGCGAGGCCGCCGATCGGCGATCTGATCCCGACGCGTTCTTTCCCGGGCAACCCGAACATCCGCAGCCGCCGCGTCAGCGCCGGTAACCCGAGCCTGGAGCCGTACGTCTCTGACAACCTCGACTTCTCCTTCGAGTGGTACTACGACGAGGGTAGCTACGCGTCCATTGGCCACTTCAGGAAGCGCGTCGACAATTTCCTTGTCTCGCGTATCACGGAAGTGACGTTCGACGGCATTACCGATCCGTATGTTGGCGCGCTGGCCGAACAGGCAAGGGCGGATCTCGCGGCCGATGGCATCCCGGCTGATGACCAAGCGGTATTCCGCCGCATTAACGAGAACCGCGGTACGCCGATAACGGACCCGGTGCGTGCTTCAGCGGATGATCCGTTGGTCGTGTTTGACCAGACGAGAGTCGAGAACGAAGAGGTGGGCAACCTGTTTGGTTGGGAGCTCGCGGTCCAGCACATGTTCGGTGATTCCGGCTGGGGCCTGCAGGCGAACTACACGGCCGTCAGCGGCGACGTCGATGCCGATCGTGATGTCATCAACCAGTCGTTCGCGCTTCCGGGCCTGAGCGACTCGGCAAACCTGTCGGTCTTCTACGAGAACGACTTGATCTCGGCTCGCATCGCCTACAACTGGCGCGATGAGTTCCTGACCGGCTTCGATGGCGACGGTTCACCGGTGTTCACCGAGGAATACGCCCCGATCGATGCGAACTTTACCTACTTCGCATCCGATCAGCTGACGTTGTTCTTCGAGGTCATCAACCTGACCGATGAGACGACCCGTACCTTCGTCCGCTATGAGGAACAGTTCCTCAGCGGAAGTGAGTTCGGTACGCGCTACAACATCGGTGCGCGGTACGACTTTAATTAAGCCGATAAAGTCGTAACATTAAAGCCGCTGCTTCCCCCGGCAGCGGCTTTTTTGTCTCTGTTAGTTAAGCGTATGGAAACGAACATTGTCATCGTTGGCGGCGGTAGCGCCGGCTGGCTGACCGCCGGACTGTTAGCCAGTGAATACGGGCAGGGATCCGGCGTGAGCGTGACGCTGGTCGAGTCTCCCGACGTCAAGACCATCGGCGTTGGCGAAGGCACGTGGCCGACGATGCGTACGACGCTCCGGAAGATCGGCGTTTCGGAGACCGAGTTCCTGCGTGAGTGCCACGCGGCATTCAAGCAGGGCACGCGCTTCAACGCCTGGCGCATCAACGACGACGCCGACTACTACTATCATCCGTTCTCGGCGCCTGCGGGCTACAACAGCATCAACCTGGTGCCGTTCTGGCAGCAGCACCAGTCCGACCGCAGTTTTACTGACGTCGTCAGCACGCAGGGCCGGCTGTGCGACGAGGGACTGTCGCCGAAGCAGGAGACGACGCCCGAGTACGCCGGCGTCGTGAATTATGGCTACCACCTGGATGCCGGGAAGTTCGCCGCGCTGTTGCAGCGGCACTGCACGGACAACTTGAGCGTGCGCCACATTCTCGATCACGTCACGAGCGTCAACGGCCAGCCCGATGCCGATGTCGAATCGATCAGCACGGCGCAGCATGGCGATCTCAAGGCGGACCTGTTTATCGATTGCACGGGCTTCGCGTCGCTGCTGATCGGCAAGCATTACGACGTGCCGTTCATCGACTGCAAGGACATTCTGTTCAACGATACGGCGCTGGCGGCCCAGGTGCCGTATGCGAACGACAGCGCGCCCATCGCGTCGCAGACGGTCTCGACGGCCCGGGAGGCCGGCTGGATCTGGGACATCGGCCTGACGTCGCGTCGCGGCATTGGCTATGCGTTTTCCAGCGCACACACGACCGAGGCCCACGCGGAGGCCGTGCTTCGCCGCTACATCGAGGCGACCGGCACGCCGGACCCCGACAGTATCGAGCCGCGCAAGATCTCGTTCCGCTCCGGGCATCGTGAGACCTTCTGGCACCGCAACTGCGTCGCCGTCGGGCTGTCCGCCGGCTTCCTCGAGCCGCTGGAGGCGAGCGCGCTGGTGCTGATCGAGTTATCGGCACGAATGATCAGCGAAGAGCTCCCGGCGAACCGCCAGTCCATGGACATCGTTGCGAAACGATTCAACGAGCGCTTCAGCTACCGCTGGGACCGCATCATCGATTTCCTGAAGCTCCACTACGTGCTCAGCAAGCGGGACGACTCAGACTTCTGGGTCGACAACCGCACGGAAGAGACCATCCCCGACAGCCTGGCCGAGTTCCTGGAGTTGTGGCGACACCAGGTGCCGTGGCACGGTGACTTCGTCCAGTTCGGCGAAGTGTTCTCAGCCGCCAGCTACCAGTACGTGCTGTACGGCATGGGCTTCGAGACCCACGTGCGCCGCAGCCGGGCGCTCGCAAGCAATGAGAGAAAGGCGGCCCAACTGATTGCCGACAACCTGAAGAAAACCGACATGTTGGCGTCTAACCTGCGGCCGAACCGGGACCTGCTGGCCTGGATTAATACACAAGCACTGCCGGTTGCCTGATTGAACGAGAGAGCATTCATGCCAAACCACCAACTACTCGACAACATCACGCACAAGGACCTGAAGGTTAACCGCCGCTTCGAGCCCGGTGCCGGTTACGATCACAACGTCGCGCGCGTGTTCCCGATGGAGCTCAGCGTGGCGCAGCGCGAGTATCCGCTGTTCTTCCTGAAGAACCCCGAGACGGGTGACTTCGATACGGTCGCACTCCTGGGCTTCGAACAGGGCGAGAACCTGTACCTGCAGAACGGCGGCTGGGCCGCGAAATACATGCCGCTAAGCATGGAGCGCCAACCGTTTCTGATCGGCTTCCAGGAGCAGGAACAGGACGGCATACCGACAGAGGTCCCGGTCGTGCACGTCGACATGGACCATCCGGCCATAAGCCAGGACGAGGGCGTCCCCGTGTTCCTGCCGCAGGGCGGAGAAAGCCCGAGTCTCGAGCGCATCAACTCGGTGTTGCATGCGATCAACGAGGGCCATACGGCAAGCCGATCGCTGTCGCAGGTCCTCGAAGGCCTCGAACTGCTCGAATCGCTCGAGCTCAACGTCGAGTTCAAAGACGGTTCGAATCAGCCTCTGACCGGCCTCTTCATCATCAACGAGGAC
>JAAUXY010161713.1_pt1 | contig 36105 bp, 52 predicted proteins | sample 7278121 | NCBI WGS metagenome assembly JAAUXY01 (sample SAMN14350117, study PRJNA611818) | marine sediment metagenome | isolation source: surface marine sediment (1.8m) | place: French Polynesia: Moorea | collected 2018-08
AACATGGACCAAGTGATTGCAGCCGCAAAAGCCGGAAGCGCGGCGATTGGTGGCGACAGTTTCTCCGAGCACGACAAACTTGTATACATGGGCGCCTTAACTGTCGTTTTAGATGGCCTAGAGGCGTTTATTGCGAATGATGACCTGCGAAGGTTTTTGGGCGAAGTAATAGACGCAGAGCGGCAGTCGGTGCCCCACATGGTGTCATGTGATTGCCCAAATCCTGTGGAACACTAAGGAGCCGCACCGTGCCGGATGAAGCCAAGCGAAAAGAAGATGACGGCACCAGCCTAATAATTGCCGGTGCGTTGGTGGGGGTTGTCACAGGTCTGGTGCTCGGGCTGGCCTTTGGAAGCGGTAGTGGGCCTGTGGATGCGACCGGCTTGCGGTGGTTGGGCGAAGGGATCGGCGACGGCATCGCTCACGCGGCGTGCATCGAGGCCCGTGGTGAATGGACGGTTGCCGGCCAATGCCGGCTCAAATCTGTAGAACAATAGGGAGCGAGATCGGTGATTGATATCGACGCCCTAGAAGCGCGGGTTGCTGCCCTAGAAAAGGCATTGCCGGATATGGTCCCGCTGGCCGCTTTGGATATCTTCGCATCCGCCAATAGGGTTCCAGGTCTTCTCGGCCCATTCGATCTTGGTCATGACGCGGCGCGCATCTTTTGGCGATAGAGCCGATCGAGCTCGGCGGCGATCAGCGCCCCGGCTTTCTCGAGCATGCGCTCGCGGGTCGGGCCGGGTTTCCACCAATCTGTATCGAGAGGCCAAATCGTCGGCGGCGCCGCCTCATAGCCGGGATGGCCGGCCTCTGGTGGCCACGAGGTCGCCAGCGCATAGGCGGCCGCTGCAATGACGAGCTCGCCGTCTGTGTGCGCGTCATCGTGGGCCGCATCGTGGCCCTCAACCACCTCTTGGCGATCGCGCTCGTGCAAGATGGCGATCGCACCAGCGGAATAGTCGCTCGGATCAATCCAGCCGGCCTCGATCGCGGCGTCCTGCCAGTCGGCGGTTTCAGCGTCGAAAGGGTTCTCGTCGCCCCAGGCTTCTAGGCTCATGGCGTGTCTTTCCTGCTCGAAAGATGGGCGCGCCGGGGCGGTTAGACCGTGAGCGGTTTTGGCAGATCGGCGCGCCCTTGCCCCCCGCCATCTCAGAAGAAAAAGGGCCGGCCACAGTGAAAGAGGGAAAAGCTGTGACCGGCCAAGTTGACCGCGTTGGAATTGAGCGCTCCGGACAGGTGGGCGCAAAACGCGGTCGGCAGAAAGCGATCGATCGGCAGGGCTGGCGCATGGATCATGTGCCCCCGTCCGCCAGGCGGCGCCTTGCGGCGCTGCACCAATTTGTGATGTCGGAATACGGGCTGCCGCAGGCCGTTACCGACAGGCCGGCAAGCTCGAGCTCGGTTGATCCTGGCCTGTCGATGATCCGGGCGGCGCCGCGATCCAAGAGCTCGCCATGCACCCGCACGGCAACGGCCAAAGGTGAAAAGCTCGGCTCGGCGCGCAACTCAGCCTCGATCGCGGCCAGGGTGTCGGCGAGGGATGTCCCGGCGGCCGTCGCCAAACCGCCGGGACGAGTGGGTAAAGGGAGTGGGGGCGACGTATGCGATGTCATGGAAGAAACCAAAGCGGGGCAAAGAACAAGGGCCAGTCGATCGAGAGGAAATACCAGGCATAGACCGCCGCGATCCCTAGGCCCGCCGAGACGTCGATCCATAGGTTTGATCGCTTGTGAAACCTGTCGATGACCTCCATCACGTCGTCATCCTCGACGGCGCAGGCGGCCCGGAAGGCGTGGAGGTAGCCGCGATAGAGCGCCGCGATGGCCAGGATCAAAAGGGCCATCGTGATCATGCGGCGGCCTCGTCTTTCGCGGCCTTGAGCTGTTGCCGCGCCGAGCGGATCCAGTGCTCGGTCGCCTCGTCGGGCGCATAGCCATATCCGGAGACGCCGAAGATGATGATTTCGTGCTGGTGGCTGGCGGGCCGCGCCATGCCATCCGCGACCGGGTGGCTGGCGTCGGGATCAATCCAGGTGCCGCTGCCTTGGTCCACGACTGCCTTGAGCAATCCGAGGGCGCCCTGCAGGTCGCAAGCGGTGACGGCGGCAAAAAGGCCGGGAAGGCGAGGGTCAACCGTCATAAACCCCCGCCCCCGCCGGCCTGAGTTGACCCACCTCGCACCCCGGGGAGGAGATGAAGCGAGGCGGGGAGGTGCCAGGTTTCACGGCACGTTCGGGTGATCGGATCCAGGGCTCGCTCTGTCGCTAACATGATCGCTGCCCATTCCTTCTGCCGGATCCTTGTTGCAGTCGATCATATAGAAATCTCCTATATGCTTGTCCAGAGAAAAATACATAAAACTAATATTCAGGACCGGCACGATGCCCCAATCCCGCCATAACTATGATCTATATGGGCAAAATGTTAAGCGATTTGGCGGATAATGAGCGGGAATTTATCGAGCTGCAGCTCCGATTCGACGAGGCCTATACGGCGCTCGGCGTCGACCGCATCAATCTCCGCCTCATGCGGTTTCTGCTCTTGCGCGCGGATGGCTAAAGCCAGGCCCGGCTGGCCTATTTGCTCTAGCGTTAGCGTTCCCATACCCAAGCTATAGGCCCGCGCGCGCCGACGTCGAAATTGATAATCGAAATTTTGTGCCTTGCTCGATTTATTGACTATATGTATACAAGCAGACATGATTGCTCCTGATCAGGTCCACGGGTCACAGCTCTTGAAGGCGTATCGTGCTCGATTTGGCGTCAAACAACACGAAATTGCCCTTCTGCTCGGAAAGACCCAGCCCGATATTTCCGCTTTCGAGCAACGCCGCCGGCAGCCCGACATCAACTCGGCGGTGATCCTCGAGCTGGTGACGGGTGGAACGGTGCCGGTGCAGGCCTGGGCTGATGTCAGTTTCGTTTCCTCGTCTTGGTCCCGTTTCGCGGGATCTCAAAGCTCCGTCAAGGATCTCTTGCCTGGCGTCGAAGATGTGAACGGCCACGCGCTAAGTCAAGCGCCGGGCAAGATAAATGCCAAAAAGGACAGGGTGGCCTAGTGACTTTGCCGCGCACACCACAACATCTAGCACATGAAACGTTGTTGCGCCGACCGGCGCATCCTTATCACGCACCGCCGTCCAAAATTTTGGATGCAAGTAACACCGCAGAGATCTCCGAAGAATTGGACTTTGCAGCGCTCGCGTCAGACGAGTTTCGCGCTTGGTTTCTGTTGGCCTTCGCTGATTGGCTGCAGAACAACTTTCGAAACCCAGATCAGGTCGCGCAAGCCTTTGGCGTGCGCAAATCCACCGCTTGGAATTGGTGGAAGGGTTCGCATCGCGCGACCGGCGACGTGATCGCCTCAGTCTTCCTGGGCTTTCCTGGTGCGCGCGACTGGTTTCAAACGCGTTGGGCGAGGCGCTCATGAGCGGCCGGCGCCGTATATCCAAAGTTTTGGACAGGGCGCCGCCATGGGTCTGAGGGAAAGCATCCTGGCTTTGCCCGAGGCCGATCAGCTCGAGGCGGCGTTGACCGCGCTGGATGAATTGTCGAGCGCGTCCAGTGCTGGGCATCGCTTTCTGGTTCTAACCTACGGCTTGACCGCCACCGAGGCGGCCATCGTGGCGGCGCTGGTCAAGGCGCCCGATCAATCACTGACCCGCGATGCGCTCTACCGGGTCGCCTTTGGGTTTCATCGCGAGCCAATCGACCAGACGTTGACGAGCCATATTTGCCGGGCGCGCAAGAAGGGCGTCGACATCAAGGCGATCTCGAGTTGGGGCTATCGGCTGGTCGAGCCGATCGAGCTGCCGAGCTGGGCGCGCCCGAACGGAAGGGGCGGAAAGCTTGAAACCCCCGGTGTGACCTCTCTCGCCCAAGAGGGGCGCAAAAAAGCGCGCGGGTGATACCGCGGCGGATCCACGTAACTCGCAACCAGGAGGCACGAGCAATGACCGACACAACCACCCTTGAGCGCCCGAAAGCCAAGACACCCGCCAAACCGGCCGCCAAAGCCCCCGCGAAGGGCAGCAGGGCCAAGGCGAAACCGCCGATGAAAGAAACTGAGGCGGATCTCGAGACAAAGCTGCAGCTCGCCAAAGTGGCGAAAAACGAGCTGGTCGGGTTTCGCGATCGCATCGAAGCGATCCGCGCCGAAAAGGCCGAGCTCGACAAGAAGGAGGCCGAGGTCTTCAAGGAGATCAAGACCCGCGGGTTTAGTGTGAAGTCATTTCGGACGGTGCTCAAGGAGCGCAAGCGCGAGCGCGACGACGTGAAAGAAGAGCTCGCGGTGACCGAGTTCTATCGCGGTCTGCTTCTCTAAAGCGGCCGGTCCCATGAGTTCCGTTGCAACGCATTGGTGCTTTGCGCTCGATCCGAAGTCGCTTTCGGATATCGAGTTTCGGGTGCTGACCCATCTCTGCGACTGTCACACGCCAGCCAAGGGCTGTTTCCCGAGCCAAGCCTACCTGTTAAAGGCGACGGGCAAGTCTAATGGCGGGCTCAACAACGCGTTGAGGGGGCTCGAGGAAAAGGGCCTCATCAAGCGCGAGAAGCGCTGGGATCCGCAGAACCGGCAGCGCCAGACGACGTTCTATTTCTTGGGCTTTGAGCTCCTGCCGTTGGCGCCGCCGACGCCTGCCGATCCGCCCGAGCCATCTCCATCTGGTGGAGATGGCTTGGGATCAAATCCATCTCCACGCGGTGGAGATGGCGCCATCTCCACGAAACGGCCAAACCCATCTCCACCAAACGGCCAAACCCATCTCCACACTGGTGGAGACATAACTATAAATAACCAAGAAAGAACGGGCGGAGGCAACGGCAGCGCCCCAAATTCCCTAGATGCCGCCTGCCGCTTCTGGGCCGCCAAGATCCAGGATCCAGAGGCGTTTGTGCCACCGTCCGCGCTCACTCAAAGGATGGTCGAAGAGATGCTGAGAAACAGCATGGTCACACCGGTCGAGCTCGCCCATCACGGTATCGAGGCTTGAGAGCATGGCGCCAGCCAAATCCAAAACGAAGGCGACACAGTCGAAGCCGAAGCCGGCCGAGCGTGAGACGAAACGCGACCGGGTGCGGCGCCTTCTTTTCCATCCGCTCGAGGAGCTCGGGATCGAGCCAAACCCAAAGGTCAAAGAGCGGCGCGACGCTGAGGGCAATATCACCGCAACCCGCGTTGAGCGGCACAAGGATTGGATGAATGCGCTTTGCGATCACCTGGGCCATGTGGCCGACGAGACGCTGATCGCGCTTCGCGAGACGATCACCGCCAACCCGGTGGGATCTGGCAAAGCGCCACGCAAGGGTGCCGAGTGGCGGGGGTGCTATCCGACCGCGATCCAGATCCTCGATTGGGCGAACCGGATTGAGCCCTTCCCGCTCGATCGCGTGCCGGGGCTGAAAGGCTGGTTTGGATCGACGGCTGGACCGCGTGCCCTTGAGGCCGATCTGGCAGTCGAGACCCGCGACTGGATCGAGACACACAAGCGCCCGCCGGTCCACGACCAAGACATGGCGGCGATACGTCGTGCGGCGGCGCTGCGGCGCGACGAGATCCTGCGCGCCCGCGACCGGGTGAAGCGCTTCAAAGATGCCGAGGCCCAAATGGCGATCGATCGATACGAATACCGGCTCGCCGAGGTGATCAAGATCATTCGCGAGTTTCGCGGCGACAAAGGGATGCTGGTGTGAGCGGGTTTGAGGTCAAGCAGCGGATCGAGGCCCAGCTGATCGAGGGCGCGACCATGGGTCCGGAGGGTGCCCGCCTGCGCGCCAGCTTTCGCCAACAGGCGGCTGAGGCGGCAAAATCGCGGATCCTCGACGATGGCACCGCGCCAGACGAGGTCGGGCCGGAGATCGTTCGGATCGCGCCGGCGCGTGGGGCGGCGGTGACCTTTGCGCCGGCGCGCTTGGTCAATGTCGGCACCGATGGCACGGCGATCGTCGAGCGCGGCCACAACGGCCGCAAAGCGCTGCAGGTCTGCGATGTGTTCGACGAGATCAACCGGGCGATCCGCAAGGGCGGTGCCCGTGCGCCCTTCACCCCGCAACAAATCTCGGCCGCGCGCGCCTATGCGGATCTGACCGAGCGCCATGCGGCTGGCGGGCTCACATGCTCAAGCGCCTTTCGGGATGACGTGGCCGGGGCGGACGGGGATCTCGATCGCACCGATCGCCTGCTCGCCATGGGGCGCAAGCTCGAGCAATGCCACCGGGCGATCGGCGATCAAGTGGCAATGCCGATCCGCCGCCGCCGGCCGAGCAAGCGGGGCGGCGCCACGATGATGAAGTTTGAGATCACCGATCGGCGCCTGGTTGATCTTGTGGCGTTGCAAGGAAAGAGCCTGCGAGGCGTGCTAGAGGCGCAGGGCTGGTCAGGTAACGCGCAAAACCTAAAAGCAGTTTACCTGGCGCTGTGGGCCGCCCTAGAGCGCCTGGCGCGCTGTTTTTGAACATTGGTGCAAAAAGGGGATTGACGCTTAAGCACCAGATATGCATCTTGCTCCGCATAATCACGAAATGCGCCCGAAGCTCACAAGGCCTCGGGCGCTTCGCGTTCCAGGCCCCAAGATCTGGGCCAATCCGGAATACCTGAGGCGCGCCCGCTGACAGGCGCGAAACCAAGCGGATCCCTGCAGCGGCGGGGCGCGGATCCACGACCACGAGCCGAGCGAGGTGCACACGGGCCATGCTGATTGCGTCGATCGAGAATGCCACCGTCACCATCGGCAGAGACCAGGGGTTCCTCGGTCTGCCGCTTCGCGTCGAGCCTTGGCACTGTCCCGTGAGCGGCGACACCATCGCTTTGACCTCAGCCTGGTCGCCGACACCTGAGGAGCTCGCGGCGTTGAACGCCGGCGCCTCGGTGCATGTCCGGCTGATCAATGTCACGCGCCACCCGCCAATCATGCTCGAGGTCGGCCCGGTACCGGGCGACGCACCCGGCCCGCTGCCCGCCGAGGGCGCGGCGTAATGGCGAGGCTCACCCAAGCCAAGCCGCGCCTCGTGGCGCCGCCAACAGCTCTCACGCCGCCGCACCGCGACACGCGCGATATCGTCCGGTACCGGTCGCAGCCCTGGCGCGCATGGTATGGGCTCAAGGTGTGGAAGGACCTGCAGCGCATGGTCTACGCCCGCGACGGGATGCAGTGCCGACAGACCGGCGTCCTGTTGATCAAGCCGCGCTCTCGCGAGGAGGCCAAGCTGCCCAATGCGGCGATCGTCGACCATATCCGACCGCATGAAGGCGATTGGGATCTCTTCATCGATCCTGACAACCTGCAGCTCGTCGCCAAGTCCTGGCATGACGCCGAGAAGCAACGCCAAGAGCGGGCACGTCCCGCCGGCCTCGAATAGGGGGGGTAGGGGTCGAAAGTGAAACTCAGCCCCGTCGCCCACACCCGCGCCCCTACCACAAAGAAATTTTTTTTGCGGCTGCCATGACGAAATCAGCCCAAACCCCCAAGCCCCAGGTCGAAAAGGATCTTTGGGGGCGCCCTGGCGTGTATCTCAGATCTCGTCGCGGGCGGCCATCCTTTGCAAAAACCGAGGAAAATCAGACCTTTGTGGAAAATCGCGCTGCGCTCGGCTGGACGCCAAAGCGGATCGGCGAGGCGATGGGCTGCAGTGAGGATACGGTCCGGCGCAATTTTGCGGCTGAGCTCGAAAACGCCGCCATGACGATCGACGGCGAAACGATGGACGCGCTCCGCCTGCAGGCAAGGCGCGGGCATGTGCCCTCGATCCGGCTCCTGCGCGACATCCTGCGCGAGATCGCGCCGCCGGCGCCGCGCGCCAAACCCGAGGCGGCCGAGCCGAAACCCGAGGCGCTCGGCAAGAAAGAGCAGCGCTTGCTCGACGCCGCCGACACGCCGGACGATTGGGGCGACATCTATAGCCGGATGGACGCCGAAGATCCGGGTCGAGTGCAATGAGCTTCGAGGGCTGGGATTTCAGCTGCCCGGATTGGCAGGACAAGCTCGCCGCAGGCAAGACACCGATTCCGGATCTTCCGCTCAACCGGCCGCTGGCCGACGGTGCCGTGGCGTTCTTCAATAAGCTTCGGATCCCGGATGTGCCGGACCAGCCGACATTCGCGGAAGAGGGCGGGCAGTGGTTTCGCGATATCGTCGCCGCCGCCTTTGGCTCCTATGATCCGGTGACCCTCGAGCGTGCGATCGAGGAGCTCTTCATCGTCGTGCCAAAGAAGAACGCCAAGACGACAAACTCGGCCGGGCTTGGCCTGGTGGCGCTTCTGATGAACCGGATCCCCAATGTCGAGGGGCTGATCGTCGGGCCGACACAAGACGTCGCCGATACCTGTTTCGCACAGGCTCAAGGCATGATCGAGGCCGATGACTACCTGCGCCGGCGGTTTCATGTGGTTGAGCATCGTAAGACGATCATTGACATGGCGCCGGATCCAAATACGGGCCGCCCGATGCGTGCTAAGCTCAAGGTCAAAAGCTTCGATCGGAAAGTGGTGACCGGAAAGATCCCAGCCTTTGCGATCATCGACGAGCTGCACATCATCGCCACGATGAACCATGCTGACAAGATCCTCGGCCAGATCACCGGGGGCGCGGTCACGCAACAGCCGACCTTTCTCGTCTACATCACGACCCAATCGGAAGAGCCGCCCAAAGGCGTCTTCAAGGCGAAGCTCAAATATGCCCGCGGGGTGCGCGACGGCGAGATCAAGGGCTCACGCATGCTGCCGGTGATCTATGAGTTTCCGGCGAAGATGCAGGCCGACAAAGCCCAGCCGTGGAAGGATCCGGCGACCTGGCACATGGTCCTGCCAAACCTCGGCAAATCCGTCCTGATCGAGAAGCTCTTGCCCAAGTATCAGGAGGCGGTCGCCGGCGGAACGGCGGCGCTCGCGCTTTGGGCGTCGCAGCATCTCAATATCGAGGTCGGGATCGGCTTGCATGCGGAGCGTTGGGTCGGCGCGAACCATTGGCTTGGCGCGGTCGAGGAGAGCTTGACGCTCGAGGAAATCCTCGATCGATCCGAGGTCGTTGTCGCCGGCTTCGATGGCGGTGGTCTCGACGATTTGGCTGGCCTGGCTGTGCTTGGCCGTTGTGCCAGGACGCGGCGGTGGTTGGCCTGGATGAAGGCCTGGGCACATCCGGACGTGATGAAGGATCGTCCCGAGCTGCAGCAACCGTTCCAGCAATTTGCCGAGGATGGCGACCTGGTGATCGTCGCGGACGATGACCCGCTGCAGATCTTCAAAGAGGTGACCGAGATCTGCGTCGACATCAACGATCGCGGGCTCTTTCCGGAAGTGGGCGCGATCGGCCTGGACAGTCAAGCGATCAGCGATCTAACCGACATGCTCCTCGAGGCTGGCTTCACGATCGGCGCCGATGGGCAGCTGCAGGCGGTGCCGCAGGGTTGGCAGCTGACATCGGCAATCAAGGGCCTCGAGATCCGGTTGAAAATGGCAACCCTCCGCCATGCCGGCCGGCCGATCATGACCTGGGTCGTGGGCAATGCAAAATCCGAGCTGAGGGGCAATAACGTGTATATCTCGAAATCCATGGCCGGCGTCGCCAAGATCGACCCGCTGGTGGCGCTCTTTAATGCCTTCAACAAGATGGCGCGGAACCCGGTTGCGCGCGGTCCCGGCATCGATGCCTTCCTCGCCCGCCCGGTAATGGTCGCATGATTCGGCGCAGCTTGGCGGCCGCGGCCGCGATCGCAGCGCTGCCCCCCGCCGCTCTGGCCAAGGGGCTCTCGCGGCTCTCGAACCTGGCCGCCGGCGAAAGCGGCTGGATCAATCTCGACAATGCGCCGCCTTGGCCGACCAGCGGGTCGACATCCAATGCCGGCGAGCTCGTGAGCTCCGAAAGCGCGCTCTCGCTTTCGGCGGTGTTTGATGCGGTGCGCAAGACCGCGCAGCTGATCGGCACGACGCCGCTGCAGCAGCTGGAAAAGGACGCGGAAGGCAATCCGGTCGAGGTCGACGATGATCTGCAGCAGATCCTTACGGGCAAGCCGGCGCCGCATCTCACGGCCGAGCAGTTTTGGGAAGGTCAGGTCGCCCAGATGCTTCTCCGCGGCAACGGCTATTCCGAAAGGCTCTTTATCGGCCGTCGCCTGGTCGGGTTGCGCCCGCTTTTCAACGTGACGCCAATCCGGCTGGCCTCGGGCGGGTTTAAGTATCGCAATATCGACCGCGGCAAGATCGAGGAGCTGCCGGCCGACAAGGTTTTCCATCTTCGCGGCTTCGGCGCCGGCGATGGGCTTGGCATGTCGGTCGTGAAATACGGCACGAATTCGATCGGCGCGGCGCTGGCAGCCGACAAGACGGCCGGCAAGGTGTTTTCGAATTCCATGATGCTCGCCGGCGTCTTGAGTACCGAGCAAACATTGAACGAGACGCAGCGAGAACAAACGCAGGGGATCCTCGATCAATATGTCGGCTCGTCGAAGGCCGGCAAAACCATGGTGCTCGAGGCCGGAATGAACTTTGCGCAAATGCAGCTTGAGCCTGAGGATGCCCAGCTTCTGCAGACCCGCCGGTTTTCGGTCGAGGATGTCTGCCGGTGGTTTGGTATCCCGCCGATCGTCATCGGCCACGCCGTGGAAGGTCAGACTATGTTCGGCGCTGGCGTCGAGCATATCATGCTTTACTGGCAGCGGCTCGGGATCAACCCGCTTTATCGCGGGATCGAGGCGCAGATCCGCGAGGATCTGATATCGCCAGAACGCCGCCGCGGGTCGCGCAAACGCTATTTCCGTTTCGATCGGCAAGCGATGCTGACCATGGATTCGAAGGCGCTCGCCGACTTCCTTCTGAAACTGCGCATGGGCGGCTATGCCAGCGCCGACGAGGGCCGCACGCGTTACCTCAATCTGCCGGCCCGCGGCGGGGCCGCCGACGAGCTGATCGTCAGTCAATCGATGACGCCCGCCGAACTTCTCGGAAAGGACACAGAAACATGACCCTTCGCCAGCTTCCGAAAGCCGATTTGCCCGCCAAAACCGGGGCCGAGCCTAATCTGCCGGAATCGGCCTTGGGCCGCTGGAACCCGGCGCTTGCCGCGGCCGATGACGATGACGCGCGCTCGATCTCGATCCTGGATCCGATCGGGTCCGGGTTCTTTTATGAGGGCGTGACGGCCAAGCGGATCGCGGCGGCGCTGCGCGGCATGGGCAAAGGCCCGGTGACGGTCAACATCAACTCGCCCGGCGGCGATTTCTTCGAAGGTCTCGCGATCTACAACCTTCTGCGCGAGCATGACGGCGCGGTGACGGTGAAGATCCTCGGGATCGCCGCCTCGGCCGCCTCGTCGATCGCCATGGCTGGCGACGAGATCCTGATCGCGCGGGCTGGATTTGTGATGATCCACAACACCCATGTCGGCGCCTATGGCGATCGCCACGCCCATCTCGAGGTCTCCGATTGGCTCGCGCCTTTCGACACGGCGCTTGTCGACATCTACGCCGTTCGCACCGGGACCGATGCCAAAGCGCTCGGCGCGATGCTCGACAAGGAAACCTGGATCGGCGGCGCCGCGGCGGTCGAGAAGGGCTTTGCCGATGATCTCCTGGCGGCCGACCAGGTCGCCACGAAAGACGATGACCAGAGCAAGGCGCAGAGCGCCTATGCCAAGATGGACGCGCTTATGGCGTCCCTGAAAATCCCAAGATCGGAGCGGCGGGCGATGTTCGCCGATCTGAAAGGGGGCACGCAAAACGCTGCCCCCGGCGGTATGCCCGGCGCTACCGAACACGGCACGCAAGACGCTGCCGTCGAACAAGGTTTGAAGAGCCTCCTCGAGAAACTCGACACCTAGCTCAAACCCAGAAGGAAACTGAACGATGAAAACCCTAATGAAGGCGACGGCGCCGGTGCCCTATGCGCTGATGGCGTCCATGCAAGCGATCCCGAAATCGGTGATCGGCCCGGTATTGAACGAGGCGCCGCAAGGCGTCGAGGCAATGCTCGCCGCGCTGACCGCCAAGGTCGACGAGATGTCCGGCCCGATCAAGGCGACGGCTGAGACCGCGCTGAAAGAGGTCCAGGCCCATGGCGCGGTGACCGAAGAGACCAAGGCCACCGCCGACAAGGCGATTGCCGAGATCACCGCCACCTCCAAGGCCGTCGAAGATCTTAAAGCCCTCGTCGAAGGGCTCGACGGCAAGGTCCTCGACGTGTCGCAGCAAGTCGCCGCCGGCGGCGGTGGCGGTGCGGCGGGCGGTCAGGTCATGACGCTCGGCCAGGCCGTGGTTGCCAATGAAGAGCAGATTGCCGCCTTCGTCGGCAATGGCTTCTCCGGTGCGCTCAAGATCGACGTCGACAACGCGATCACCACGGCGTCGGGGTCCGGCGGCGGCCTGATCGCGCGTCCGGAAGAAACCGAGCCGGTCCAGCTGGCGCGGCGCCGTCTGCGGATTTGGCAGTTGCTGACGCAGGGGCGCACCGGCGTCGATGTCGTGACCTATCGCAAACAAGTCCTGCGCACCTCGGCCGCGGCGATGGTGGCCGAAGAGGGCACCATTCCCGAAAGCGCCTATGGCTGGGATAAGGCGACGGCGAACGTCAAAAAGATCGCCCACCGGACCCAGATCAGCAAAGAGGCGATGGAAGACGCCGATCAGCTGCAGACCGAGCTCGATTCGGAAATGCGTTATGGGCTCGATCTCGAGCGCGAGACGCAGATCCTGACCGGCGATGGTGTGGGCGAAAACCTCTCGGGTCTTCTGACCGAGGCCACGGCCTTCTCCGCGGCGGCGGGTCTGCCTAATGCGACGCCGATCGACCGGCTGCGCCTGGCGATCCTGCAGGTCACGCTTGCCGATTACGTGGCGACCTCGATCACGCTCAATCCGACCGATTGGGCCGCGATCGACCTCCTGAAGGACACGCAAGGCCGCTTCATCTTCGGCAATCCCGGCACGGCGTCGACGCCGCGCCTCTGGTCGCTCGACGTGGTCGAATCGAACACGATGACGGCCGGCGAGTGGCTGGTGGGCGATCTGGCCATGGCGGCCACCTTCTACCGCCGCAAAGACATCGAGGTGCTGATCTCAAGCGAGCACGGGACCAACTTCATCGAAGACATGCTGACGATGAAGGCGACCGAACGTGCGGCGCTCGCGATCAAGCGTGCGGCGGCGATGGTCACCGGCAACTTCACCTTCGCCTAATCGAAGGTCTGACACGAACTGACCCGCGCCGTCTCGGCGCGGGTTTCTGATGCGAAACAGAGGGTCCGACAATGGCCATCAAATACCTGAAAATCCTGTCGTCGCGGAAAACGGTCATCGGGCATCTGCGCTTTGGCATCGTCTACGCGCTCGACGACACAGACGCCCGCGTCACGAACGTGATCAAGGCGCTGACCGACAAGGGCACGAAAGACGCCCCGAAACGGCCGGCCGCTGTGGTTCTGAGCAAGAAAGAGGTTGAAGCCGAGGCGGCCGCAGTGGAAAGCCTGGTGCCCGATCCGGAACAGGCCAACGCGACCGAGGCGGCCATGCGCAAGGGTGACGACGCCGCGAAACAGGTCGCCGCGCTCAAGAAGGACTAAGCCATGGCCCAGCTTTCCGCCGCGGATCTCCGGCCGCATCTCTCGATCGAAAGCACGTCCCTTGACGCACTAATCGACGATTACATCGTCGCGGCGGAGGGCTGGGTGCAAGAATATCTGCGGCGGGATCTCGACACGGAATTCGGGGCGGCGGCGGGCAGCTGGCCGGCGCCGCTCCTGCAAGCGCTGCGCGTCATTGTTGCGCATATGTTCGAGCACCGCTCGGCCGCCATGAGCGACGAGGATCCGATCGCGATGACGGTCAAGGATATGCTGGCGCCGTTCCGCAATCTCTCGGGCAATGGCCCGATCGCAGCGACCGCGGCGGCGAGCTGACCATGGGCAAAGTGTTCGATCGCCGCGTGGCCTTCGATGCGCCCCTCGAGGTCGCGGTGGGCGATGGTGGCCGCGAGCAAGGCTGGGCCGCGCCGGAAGTCGCGACCGAAGAGTTTGCGCGTTACCGTTACCTGCGCGGCGGCGAGGTCGTGATCGGGGCGCGGCTGCAGGGCAAGCAACCCGTCGTCGTGACGGTGCACAACACGCCCGAGACGCGCCAGGTCACCACCGAGTGGCGCATGCGCGATCGCGACGACGGCACCGTCTTCAACATCCGATCGGGGCCGGTGCCGACCGATAATCGGCTCTATCTGGAATTCACCGTGGAAAGCGGGGTCGCGGTATGACGCTCACGCCCGACGAGGATCTGCAGACGATGATCTTCAATCGCCTCTCCGCGGTCACCGCCGTGACCGATATCGTCGGCGGTGACATCGTTGACGGCAAACCAAGCACCTATCCTTGCGTTGTGATCGGCGAGAGCGATAACCGACCCGACGACTATGTCGAGATCACCGGCCTGCAGACCAGCCTCATGATCCATTGCTGGTCCGATGATCAGAGCCGGCTCAATCCCTGCCGGCGTCTGACCGGTGCGGTCAAATCCGCGTTGCACGAGTTCGCCGGATCAATGGCGGTGCACGCCCTCGCCCGGCTGACCGTGGTCGGATCCCGCGTCTTTCTCGACGAGGACGGGATCCGCGCCCATGGCGTCCTAAACCTCTTGGCCGAGATCGAAGAGCGTTGAGATGGTCCAGGGCCTGGCAGAGTTCAATCGCCGTTTCGAGGCGATCCCGAAAAACGTGCGCGAAGCGGCGCGTGACGCCATGGAAAAAGGCGCCGATGAGATCGTCCAGGCCATGCGCGCCACCGTGCGCAAGCGCACGCGCGCCCTCGAGGCTGCGATCAAGTGGACCTGGGGCGATGCGCCGGCGGGATCGCTCGCGATCGGCACAGTTGGCGGGCGCAGCTACGGCGGTCTCAAGATCACGATCTACGTCGATCAGCCCTTGGCCTGGCGCGCCTGGTTCCTCGAGGCCGGCACGGTGAAGATGCCGGCCTATCCGTTCTTCTTTCCGATCTACCGCGCGCTCAAACGACGCACGCGGGGCCGAATCACCCGCCAGATCACCAAAGCCATTCGGGCATCATAGGAAAGGACCGAGCCATGGCGAAACGCTCCGACAATATCGACGTGATCATCGAAAAGGATCACACGCACAAACTCACATCGGGCCGCTCGCTCGATTTCAAAGCTTCACCGAAGCCGCTCACCGTGGCCGCGGAGATCGGGAAAGCCCTGATCGCGAAGAAAGTGGCCAAGCCGGCCACGTCCTAACCCCCCAGACCCTAAGGAGGCCTGTCCATGGCTGACCCCACTGAAACAAGCAAGCTGGTGATCCAGCTTGGCGACGGCGCCACGCCGACCGAGGGCTTTGCCTTTACCGCCGGCGCCAACTCGCAAGAGGTCTCACTGACCAACAATCTCGGCGAGAACACCGTGCTCGACACCGACGATCCGCTCGGCGTCAATGCAGTGATCACCCGGCATCTCGAAAGCCAGGACACGAGCGTTCAGCTCGCGGGCATCGTCTCGACAGAGGCCTGGGACACCTGGCGGCAATGGGCCGATGACGCCACCGCTAAGAACGTCAAGATCTTCCTCGACGAGGCGGCCGGCGTCGGCGGCGGTCATTGGGTTGTGCCGGCCATGATCGGCAATCTGCAGCTGACCAAGACGGGCTCGAAGACGATCGAGTTCACGGCGCAGATCTCCGGCGCAGGTCGCCGGGTTTGGACGGCCGCAACCTGATGCAGCTCGTCATCCCCTGGGCGGGGCAAGACCGCTTGTTCCGCCTGGACACCGGCGATGTGATGGATCTGGAGCAAGCCCGCGACGGCGAGGGCATCGGCGCGATTTACATCCGCGTGATCGCGTTCCAGTATTCGGTCTCGGATCTCTTCCACATTCTGCGGATCGGTCTGATCGGCGGCGGCATGAAAGCGATCGAGGCCGAGATTCTGGTCCGCGATCAGCTGAGCGCCGGCCGGTTTGCGCTGCATTGCGAGACCTGCGGCGAGATCCTCGCTGCCCTGGTCGAAGGGATCGCGCCCAGCGACGAACAGGGCGACGGCGATCCCGCCGAAGCCTTCGATCTGGCCGATATCGCGGTGAGGCTCAACATGAAGCCGCAAGAGATCCGCGAGATGCGGTTCGACGATTTCATCAACCTGATCCGTGCCCACAACAAGCGCGCCGAGCCGAAGATCCGACCGCCGAGCGAGGAGGAGTTCATGGACATCTTGCGGCGCTATGAACCGGAGAACGTGACGTGACGGCCGAGCTCGAAACCCCGCTTCTGGTCCGCCTCGAGACCACGCTCCGGAAATTCGAGCGCCAGATGGCGCGCGCGAAACAGGTCGGCGGCAACACCGCCACCGGGATCGAGGATCGCTTCACCAAAATGAGCGATCGGATCGGCAGATCGTCCGGACGCGCGGCCACCGGCCTGCAACGGGTGATGAACGTCTCCGGCCGCGGCCGCTTCGTGATCCAAAACACCGCAAACCAGTTCGGCGATATGGCGGTGCAGATCTCGGGCGGGACCGACGCAATGCGCGCGGCCTCGCAACAGTTGCCCCAGATGCTCGGCGCGTTTGGTGCGCTAAGCGGGACGCTCGGCATCCTCGGCCCGCTTCTCGGTACCGTCGCCGCGATCGGCTTGCCCCTTGCCGCGGTGTTTCTGTCGATGGGCGACGGGGCCGACGAGGCCTCGGGCGACATGGAAACGCTGATTAAGAAGACCCAGGCGCTTGAGAGCGCGATGTCGGATCTGAAATCTGCCAGCGATGCGGCCGCAGCCTCGCCGATCGATCTCTTGCCCGAATACGGCGCAGCCACGGCGCGCGCGCGCGAGCTCCTCGAGATCCAGCGCCAGATCGCCGCCGCGATGGCGCAGTCTGAGCTGACGACAGTCTCGGCCGAGATCTCAAAGGCCTTTGGCGACGTGACGCTGGATCTCGAGGGCCTGCAGGGCATGGTTTTGCAGACCTTCCAGAGCATCTCCGACAAAATGAACGGGCTGGATCCCTCTGCGGTTCAAGATCTGGCGCGCCAGTTTGGCCTGACAGTCAACGAAGCGATGACCCTTGCAGACGCGCTGCGCAATGTGGGCGAGGCGGATACGGCAGAGGACCAGGCTGAGGCGGTGCGTCGCTTGATCGATCTTCTGACTGAGGCCGCCGGCGGCGTAACAGAGGCCGACGAAGAAACCTTGGCGCTTCTGCAGTCACTCCTCGATGCCGAGCAGGCCGCGCTCAAGCTAGCCGCGGTCGATCTTGTGTCCAACATCGCCTCCGGCGCCGACGAGGCGGCGCGGCTCTTCACCAATCTGCAGAGGGCCGCGATCGCGGCCGAGCGCGCGCTGGCGCTCGAGGCGGCCGTTCAAAGTGTGGGCGGAAACGAGGATTTCTTCGATCCGCGGGGCCGCGAGGTGGGCTCGCCCGGATCCGGCCGGTTGACGACAGATCGCCCCAACCCTCAGCCGGCCGCCCGCGCGCGTGCGGCGCGCGCCGCAAGTCGCCGGTCGCGAAGCGGCGGCCGAAGCCGTGGCGGGCGCGCCAAAGGGCGCAGCGCGGCCGCTGAGATCTCGCCGGTCGAGGCGGTGATCGCCAGCGCCGAGCGCGAAGTGGAAGTGATGCGGCGCCGCCTCGAGCTCCTCGGCAAGACGAACCGCGAAGTCGCTACGCTCGAGGCGAAATACAAGCTTCTTGACCAGGCCAAGCAAAAGAACCTCGACGTCGACAAAGAGACGCTTGCCAATGGCCAGACCTTGCGCCAGGCGATCGAGGAACAGGCCGAGGCGATCGCCGAGCTCACGATGGAATATGAGCACGCGGCCGATCGCGCGCATTTCTTCGACACGGTCAATCGCGAGCTCAAGGACGGCATTCTTGACGCCATCGTCGAGGGCAAGAACCTCTCCGACGTGCTCGAGCAGGTCGCCAAGTCCTTCGCCAGGGCCGCGCTTGAGGCGGCGCTCTTTGGTTCCGGCCCCTTTAGCGGTGGATCGGGCGGCGGGCTCTTCGGCGGACTGTTGTCTGGTCTCTTCTCCTTCGATGGCGGCGGTCATACCGGCAAGGGCGCGCGCGTCGGCGGCGTCGACGGCAAGGGCGGATTTCCGGCGATTCTGCATCCGCAAGAGCAAGTCATCGACCTGACCAAGACCTCGGCGTCTGCGCCTGCCGGCGCGGCGGTCGGCGGCGCGCGCGAGGTTCACATCCACATCCACAGCGCCACCGGAAACCAGGAGGTCATGACGATGACGCGTCAAGGCATTGCGGCCGGCCTGGCGGAGTATGACCGAAAGCTGCCGGTGCGCATTCGCGAGATCCGGCGCGATCCGAGGCGGGTCTAACCCATGGCGATTGTCTTCCCCCTGTCCCGCGAAGCGTTTCTCGATCGACTGCCGGTGCATTCCGTGCGCTTTGATCCGCCGGCGCAGAACACGACGAACAACACGGCCGGCGGCGAGATCCTGCGCGCCCAGGTCGCCCCGAAACTCTGGGAAGGCTACGTCGCCTTCTACGACATGGCCGAACGCGACGCCGACGAGCTTCGCGTCCTTCTGTCGATGCTCGAGGATCCCGGCCGCGAGTTCTTTGCCTATCAGAAAAACAAAATCGGCCCAGCCTCGGATCCAATGGGCACCGCCCTTTCCGGTGCATCGGTGCAGATCAAGGCGATCGACGAGGCGGAAAGCACGCTCGAGCTTGAAGGGTTGCCGGCGGGTTTCGAGCTCGCAGCGGGCGATTTCCTGTCCTTCACCTATGGCACGCCGAACCGCTACGCCTTGCATTGGATCGGTGAGGCGGTGACGGCGAACGGCGCCGGCGAGACGGCCGCCTTCAAGGTGACGCCGCATTTGCGCGGCGGTGCCACGGTGGGCCGCGCCGTCGAGCTGGTCAAACCTTACTGCAAGGCCGTGATCGTGCCGCAGACCGTGGATTTCGGGGAAACCTCGAAGGGCACAGTCTTCGGCATGGGGTTTCGGCTGCGCCAGACCCTGCGGACCGACTGATCATGCGCACCTATGACGCCGCCAGCGCCGCCTACCTCGCCACGCGGCCGGATCTGATCGTGCACTACCTCTACACGATCACCGCCGAAAACCTGACGACGGAGCTCTCTGAGACGTTGCGGATCTGCACCTATGAGCAAGATCTGACGGTGACCATCGAAGGCACGCCGCGGACCTTTATCGGTGCCCCAGCCTTGCGGCCGCAACCGTTCCAGGCCGGGCCGGGTCTCGATGTGCGCTTCCACGAGATCCACCTGGCCGGCGCCTCGCCGCTGATCGAAAACCTGGTCAAGGGCTACAACACCGCCTTTGCGCCCGTAGAGATCCATCGCGCGTTCTTCGATCCGGGATCTCACCAGCTGGTCAGCGAGCCGCACAAGCGGTTTCAGGGCACGATCGATTCGATCGACTTTCCCGACGATGCGGCGCCCGGCAGCGATGCCGTCTGCGTCGTCTATGTCGCCGGCGCCAGCCGCGCGCTGACCCGCACGTTGGGGCGCAAGAAATCGCTCGAAACCGACCGGCGGACCGGGGTCGATGACATCCGCAAATATGCCGATGTCTCGGGATCGGTGCCGGTCTTCTGGGGCACCAAGCGGGCCTCTGGGTCAGGAGAGACGGGTCAATGGCACAACTAGAACTGCGCCGGCGCCCCGATTGGCAGGTGCGCCTCAAATCCTATCTGGAGGCCGTGCATCGGCGCGCCTTCGCGCCTGGCGCCCATGATTGCGCGATGTTCGCCGCCGGCGCGATCGAGGCGATGACCGGCGCGGATCTCGCCGAGGGCTGGCGCGGGCAATATGCGACGCTGGTTGCCGGCCGTCGCGCCATGCGCAAGGCCGGTTTCGAAGACCACGTTGCCTTCGCGGCAAGCCTCCTGCCCGAGATCCCGCCCTCCTTTGCGCAAGTGGGCGATATCGGCACCGTGCCCGACGAGGACGGCGAGCTCGCGCTCTGCGTCGTCCAGGGCGAAGCGGTCTATTCCGTCACCGAGACCGGCCTGGCTATTGCCGACCGGCTCACCATGACCAGGGCCTTCCGCGTATGACCCGGCTTTTTCTTGCCGCGCTCGCGCTAATCTGGTGCGCGGCCCCGGCCGAGGCCGGCCCGGTCGGCGTGGCGATCGCCGCGATCAAGACCTTTGCGGCCTCCTCGGCCATTGCGGCCTTCATCGTCCGCCTCGGCGTCGCCTTGGTCATCTCCGCCCTGCAGGTCGCGCTCTTTGGCAAGCAAGATCAGGAGCGCGACGAATCGAGCGGCGGGATCCGCACAAACGTCACGCTGACCGGGGGCGATCAGCCGCAGAGCTTCATCATTGGCCGGTATGCCACCGCCGGCCATTTGATGGCGCCGCCCTATAGCGAGCCGAACGATCACGAGGTCCCGAATATCATCCTCTCCTATGTGGTCGGGATCTCGGATGTGGCGGGGGTTACGATCGAGAAGATCTGGGTCGACGATCAGCTGGTCGACGATTGGCAGCCATGGCCCTACCCGATCCATGAATGGGGCGGGAAATACCAGGGCGGGCGCGAATACGTCGCTTACAATTACTACGACGGCTCGCAGACCGCCGCCGATCAATACCTGGTGCAGACCTTCGCCAGCGATGCCGAGCGGCCCTGGGCGGCCGATATGATCGGCGCCGGGCTCTGCTATGCCCGGATCTATTTCCGCTACAATACCGAGCTCTACAGTGGCCTGCCTTCGGTGCTCTTCGAGTGTCTCGGGGTCCCGCTTTACGATCCGCGCCTTGACGACACGGTGGGCGGAACCGGGCCGCATCGCTGGGGCGATGTGTCGACCTACGCCCAGACCGAAAACCTCGTTGTCCTGATCTACAACATCCTGCGCGGGATCACGCTGAACGGGGGCCAGGTCTGGGGCGGCGAAGCGACGGTCGACCAGCTGCCGGTCTCAAACTGGTTTGCTGCGATGAATGCTTGCGATCAGTCGCCCTATTATCGCGGCGGCTATGAGGTCTTCGTCGACGAAGAACCGGCCGCGGTGGTCGAGGAGCTTCTGAAAGGCTGCAGTGCTGAGATCGTCGAGACCGGCGGCGTCTACAAGATCCGGGTCGGCGGGCCGGCGCTGCCGATCTACTTCATCACCGATGACGACGTGATCGTCGACGAGGAGGGGCATTTCTTCCCGCATCCCGGCCTTGCCGATCTCTTTAACGGGATCCACGCCACCTATCCCGCACCCGACGCGATCTGGCAGCCGAAGGACGCGCCGCCGATCTATAACACCGAGTGGGAGGCCGAGGACGGCGGCCGGCACCTGGTGGCGGAGGTCGATCTGCCGGCGGTGCCGTATGACGGCCAGGTCCAGCGCCTGATGCTTGCCTGGATCCGCGACGAGCGCCGCTTCCGCCGGCATTCCCTGGCATTGCCGCCCGACGCCGCGATCCTCGAGCCGCTCGACGTGATCAGCTGGACCAGCACGCGGAATGGTTACGTCGCCAAGGACTTCGAGATCCGCGAAATGTCGGAAGATCCGCTGACGTTGATCCAATCGGTCAGCATGCGCGAGCGCGACGCCGGCGATTTCGTCTGGGATCCGGAGCAAGACGAGGTGACCGTCACCTATCCGAGCACCGGGATCCCGGTCATTGTCGCCCGGCAAATGAGCACCTTTGCCGCCACGGCCGCGGCGATCCAGAACCAGGCCGGCGACGATATCGGCCCGGCGATCTTCATGACCTGGGACGGATCCGAGGTCGACGATCTGGACGGCATGCAATTCGAGATCCGCCCGGTCGGCAATACCGAGCTCGTCGCCCAGGGCACGATCGCCGATGTCGCCGGCGGCCAGGCCATCGTCTCGGAGGGTATCCTGCCGGCGCAGAAGTATGAGGCGCGGGCATTGCCCGTAACCGAGCGGGTTGCCGACTGGACGGTCTGGGTGGAAACCGGCGAGACGCCGGATCTCCGGCCCGACCTGGCATCGCTTGGCGACGATGTGGCCGCGGCGATTACAGCCGCCGAAGCCTCGGTCGACGGGCTCACGCTAGCGGCGGCACGGGTGGCGCTCGGCGGATCCGTGGGCGCGATCCAGGGCGTGCAATCCTCGGCCGCGAATTTCCGGTTTCAGGATGGGCTCACGGGCTGGGGCTCGGTCGCAGGGATCGATCTGACCACGCCGACCGCGTTTCCGCGGATCGAGGCGGGCGACATCGTCGAGGATGAAGCCGGGACGATCTACCGCGAAACCGAGGCCCTCGAGGCAACCGAGATCGTCCTCGAGGCGATCGATTTGATCAAGGATAACGCGCTATGACGCAGAACATCGTCCAGCAATATGTGAAAGACGCCGTGGATGCTCTGACCGCGCTGGTCACCGGCCAAACCACGCTCTTGAACGAAGCCGTCGAGGATATGAACGAGGCAGTCGCGCAGCTCGACGAGGTGAGCGGCGCAGAGGCCGGGGCGATCGCGGCGCGGGATGCGGCAGAGGGATACCGCGACCAGGCGCTCGGCCATGCCGGCACGGCAGCGTTCGAGGCGGCGAATGCGGCTTCGGCGGTGAGCTATCAGGACTTGAGTGGGATCGCGGCGAGCTTGCCGATCACGGCGACCGCGCTGTTTTGGTATCCGCCAGCGGATGACAGTGACGGCGGGGCCTGGCGCGCGGGTGGTGCGCATCTCTCCTGGTTCACGGAGGCTCGATCGACTGGCCCCGACCTCGGCGCCCATGCTGACGAGACCGCTGCAAGGGCACATCCGGACGCGGTGACGGGCGCGTTCTACTATGATACCGGCGCAAGCGTTTTCCGTGAGCTTCTCGACACGTCCGGCGTAATCGAAACGGCCCGCGCCGGTTGGGCGGAGTTTCCGGCAAATGCGCTTCTGACCGCTGAGGCGGGCCGTGTGATTATTTGGGATGCCACCGGCCCGAGCGTGTCAATGTGGATGGTGTTCACTAAATCGACCAATAGCGGCGTGACTTCTTACGGCAACATGATTGGCGACGTCGATCAGGTCGTTAATGGCATCGCGATGATCAACGGCCATATGTGCGCCGCAGGAGAAGATGCGTTCTTTGAGGTAAATTTCCTCTCGGAGGTTGCTCAATATCGGGCAACAAGCGGAAGCGGGCTCTATAAATCCGACGTTATTTCAGATCGAAACGCCGAGGCAGCTTTCGTTCTGAATTCAGGCGTTGGCGCTATTGTTAACGCGGACACACGCGCCGTTGCGATGACAGTTGCACCCGGCGCGCCCGTTGATGTCTTTTCCGGTCTTCCCATCCCAACGATTGTTATCGGCACAGGCGAAGGGCTTTCTATCGTCCATGCCGATGGGTCGATCGCCAATATCACGCACACGTCATCGCAGATCGTGGAAAACTTGGCGCTCTCGCCAGAGGGAGAGCTGGCCTACACGGTGCGCACAGCCACGCCGGACACGAACTATTTCGTGCATGTCCATCACGAGCTGCCGACCGCCGATCTGGCGAACGGCAACGGCTACACCAAGGGGTCATCCGACGAATTCTATGTGCACGACGAATACACTGGCGATCTTACCCTGCCGGTCTATCGCCCCAACATCGGCAGCCTCGATCTGACCGAGACCGAGATCCTGATGGGCTCGCAGGCGGGGTTGCACCGGATCAAGCGCAACCCGTATACGCCCGGCGCTGGGGCGCAGGAATTGGTGACGACGGATTTGGCGACCGGGTTCCTGATCGGGGATGTGAAAGGCGCCTGGCTGGCGTCGATCGATCCGGCGCCTGTTTTTTCGGATAACATTGTGCAAAACGGTGATTTTTCGACAGGAGATTTGACCGGGTGGAGTACATTCTCGCGCTATGCAACAGTCATAAATAACCAGTGTAAGATCGAGGATATAAATAACGCAGATGGCTACTTGCGCCAAATCCTAACAACGGTTCCCGGTGAAATCTACACAGTTAAGTTTGAGCTCATTGAGCGCACAACAACAAAAGGTAGTGACGGGCGGTTAAGAGTAGATCAAAATGGATGGGGCCGGGATATTTTGGAGGTTTACACTGGAAGTCTACCTCTTGGCTTTCACCAATACTCTTTTATGGCCAAAAGCACGACTAGCTATTTCCAGCTTATGGTGACCGGGGAAAACGCGTATCACGTGATCGACAACGTAAGCGTTTCAAAGGTGGAGCCCGACCTTTCCGGCAATGACAACCATTTGGCCGTAAACGGCACGATTTCCCGCACGCCGGTCGCGACGGGCGCGGAGGTTGTGAAATTCGGCCCGTTCAGTTCAACGCAATTTTTCGAGCTGGGATACAGCGCCGATTTTGATTACCCGGCGGATTTCTACGCCTGTGGATGGATCGATGTCCATGGGATCGAGACCTATGGTCCGATGTTCGACCGGGGGTACTTTGACGGTGCCGCCTATTCCGGCGCGCGGTGGGTCATAGACGTCGCGACCACCGAAAAGCTGCGTTTCAGCCTTGGAGATGGCGCAGCCTCGGTAACGGTCGAGAGCGCAAGTGCGCACGGCGCGGAGCGGCTCTTTGTCTGCGGCGTGCGTGATGGCGATCAGGCCAGACTGTACATCAACGACAGGCTGGATGCGTCCGTCTCGGCGGCCTCGGTCGGTTCACTGGTAAACACAGACGCTAGCCTCCGCATAGGGTATCGGCTGGACAACCAATACAACGGCCTTGCGGATGGCATCTGGCAACTGCGCACGGGTGCTGGTGCGCCGAGCGCGCGGCAAATCCAATGGATCTACAAGGTTGAGCGCTTCTGGTTCCAGCCGAATGCCAAAATCACGCTTCCGGGCACGTCAGATGCAATCCTCGACGTGGCATATGACCGTATCACTGGCCTGCACCATGTTGTGACCGCGGAGTATCACGCCGCCTTCCGGATGGGCGTGCTGGAATATTCCGAGGCCGGAACCTGGACCAAAATCTCTGCCCATAATGGACTGGTGGTGAAATCATGACCGACGTCGCAAGCCCGGCGATCAATCTTCGCAAAGAGCTGCAGACGCCCCGCCAAAAGCGGGGCGTTTTGCTTCTGCCGACTGTCCAGCCGCTGCGCGATCCGAGCGACCCGGCCAGCACCGATGGCGACGGCACGGCAACCGAGTTTTGGCTGCCGGCGGGGATGAAGCCGTTTCACGTGCTGATCGACGGCCTGCGGCAGCGCGAAGGCGAGAGCGAAGCCTGGTGGGAGATCCGCGACCAGTTTCTCTGCGGCGTCAAGTTCGCCGTCGCACCGGGCGTTGATGCGGCGGTCGATTGCGACCCGGTGGAGGTGTGAAGATGGTCGACGAAGAGCTTCTCAAAACCCTCGGTCTCGGCCGCGGGTGCACGCCTCTGACCAAGGGGCAATTCGGGCGTCGGATCGAGGGTTATATCCTCTCGCAATGGCCGCTGCGAAACCAGCTTAACGATCCCGCCGCCTTCGCCGAGTGGCAGTTGGCGATGAAACCGACCGCGGATGCGGCGTCGGAATATTTCGTCTTCAATTGGCGGCTCGCGAAACGGGCCGAGGCTGAGGCGCGCCTGGCGCGCTACCGCCTGGCCGAGGGGCGCCCGGAAGAGACCGAAGAGGTCGAGACCGGCGAGTTTGACGAGGAGACCGGCGCGCCGCTCCTCGAGACTGTCGTCGTACGCCAGGCGATCGCGCCGCTCGAGCCGACGATCGAGCGCGAGATCCGCGACGAAGACACCGGCGAGGTCACCGGGACCGAGACGATCGAGAACCCGGCGATCATTAAAGACAAGGCCGAGCGCGTGGCCGCCCAGGCGGTTCTGGCCGCGCTGCCGAAAGAGGTCATGGAATGGCCACTCTGCGGCTGACCGAGCCGGCAACGCTCAAATGGAATGAGCCGATCGCGGTTGCTGCCGGCTCGGCGATCCGCATCGTGGGCGAGTGGCGCAAGGCGGGTCTGGTGGCGCCCGTGCTCTCGGCCGGGCTTCTCTGCTTAAATGACGCCGGTGCCGTCGTTGCCTTCGACCCCGCGCTGAAAGACGCCTGGGCCGAGGCCAGCGAGCTTTTCGTCGTCTATTCCCAGGATGTGAAATTCGCAGATCTGCCGGCGGGCACGGCCGAGGTCTGGTTGACGCTGACGCTGGAAAACACCGCGGATCTCGAGCTGATCGCGCTCGGCTTCGAGGATGTCTCAAGCGAGGTTGCCTCGGGCGAATTCGCCGAGGCCTCTGAGACGAGCCGCCTTGCCGCCGAGACCGCCCAGGCCGCCGCAGAGCTGGCCGAGAGTGCGTCGGTCACCGCGCGCACCGGGGCAGAGGCGGCCGAGGCCAATGCCCAAACCAGCGCGACGCTGGCCGCCACCAGCGAGACCAATGCCGGCAACTCAGCCACCGCGGCCTCGACCTCGGCCTCTGAGGCCGCCACCAGTGCCAGCGATGCGGCGGGCTCGGCGAGCGCGGCGGCCACCAGCGAAACTAACGCCGCGGCCAGCGAAAGCGCCGCCGGTGCCTCGGCCACGGCCGCCTCGAGCTCGGCCAGCGCGGCCGCCACCTCCGCCTCAGACGCGGCGGGCTCGGCGTCGCAGGCCGGCACTAGCGAGACGAATGCAGCGGCCAGCGAAGCCGCGGCCGGTGCCTCTGCCACCGCGGCCTCGAGCTCGGCCTCGAGCGCGGCCACCAGCGCCTCAGACGCGGCGGGCTCGGCCAGTGCTGCCGGCACCAGCGAAACCAACGCGGCCGCCAGCGAGAGCGCGGCCGGTGGATCTGCGACCGCGGCGGCCAATTCCGCGTCTGCCGCGGCGACCTCGGCCTCGGATGCGGCGGGATCCGCAAGCGCTGCCAGTACGAGCGAAACCAATGCCGCCGCCAGCGAAACAGCCGCTGGCGGATCCGCCACCGCCGCGGCCAATTCCGCCTCTTCGGCGGCGACCTCCGCCTCGGATGCCGCCGGCTCGGCGAGCGCGGCGTCGACCAGCGAGACCAATTCAGCAGCCAGCGAAACAGCCGCTGGCGGATCCGCCACGGCCGCGGCGACCTCGGCCTCGAGCGCGGCCACCAGCGCCAGCGACGCCGCCGGATCTGCGGCCGAGGCCGCCTCTTCCCGTGATCTCTCGGTCGAGACCGTGGGCCAAGGCGAGGGCGTGCTCGAGACGCAATTCCTGAAATTCGCCACGGGCCATTGGACCGCCTGGATCACCGGGCCCACGGTGACCGCGAACGAGGTCTATCCGACCGGCGAGACCTTCGCTTGGACCCTGGATGATGTGACGAATGCCGGCGTGGTCACGCGATCGGATTGGGCGGGCTGGACCGGCCCGGCCGATGTCGAGGGATTTGAGATTGCCTTGGATCTGGAATTGGTCAGCGGATCCGCCGATGGGCTCTTTGTGCTGATCGACTGGTGGAATACCGGGGGGTCATTCTTCCGCACCACCCTGGATCTCTCCGAGGAAGATATCAGCGTCGGCGGTCTCTCCCACGTGCACGCCGTGCTCGAGCGCGACGCCGCTTTTACCGGGACGCTGGATTTTGTCATCGTCTATCTCTTGACGAATTGGTCGACCTTGGCCGCCAAGACCGTCAAGGTGCACCGCTTCCTTCTCACACCGATCGGCGCCGGCGCGGCCGCGGCTTTGGCGGCCTCGGCCTCCGCTGGGGTCTCTGAGGCGGCGGCCGCGGTCAGTGCCAGCGATGCGGCGGGTTCGGCCGCCGCGGCCGTGGCCACCCAAACCGCCACCGCTCGGCTTCTGGGTGGCGGCGCGATCGACAATCCGGTCTTCGCTGATTGGTCGGGCGCAGATCCGGAGGGCTGGACCGTCACCGAAGGCGCCGGCGGATCCTCTTCCAAGGTGACGGATCAGAAATACGGCAACGCGCTCGAGCTCGGCACTGCCGATCCGGTCGCCGCCGGGCTGCCCTTCATCGAATGGGATAACCTCGTCGCCGGCGGATCCATGCCGCCGGCGCATCTGGTGACCCAGGTCCTGGTCACGCTTGAGATCGAATTGGCGTCCGGATCCTGGGGCGCCGACAATGTCATCGTGTCATGGAAGGGCACCTCGGTGGTCTCAACCGAGGTCGATATCACTGCGGATCTGAATTCCTCCAGTACGATCCAAAAGCTCGAGTTCTTCGTCGATCGACCGGCGACCTATGTGCAATCGGGCGGATCCGACGAGATGAAGATCTCCTATCGCATGTCCGCGGCAACCGGCAACGCGGTGCACGAGGTGCGGGTCCACCGTCTGGATATCCAGGACGCCTCGGCCGCGAGCCTGGCCGCCCAGGTGAGTTACGCCTATGCGACCTCCGAAGGCCTCAATTCCGCCGGCCATGTGCTCAAAGCCGTCTCGGGTGGAGCCGTGGGCGAGATGCGGATCTTTGCCGTCGATGACCTTGGGGGATCGCCGGTCTCCGGCGTCACCTTCACCGCCGATTACATTAAGCTCGATTCGGGCATGGCGCATTTCACCGGGGATCTGCAGTCCGATAACTACGTCGCCGACACGTCAGGCTGGAAGATCTCGAAAGGCGGCGACATCGAGGCGCGCTCGCTGACCGTCTACGGCGACATGATCGATACGACGGCCGTCGTTGAAGGCGAGCATGCTAGCACCTTAGGGATCAGCACGCTCGGCGACGGGACCGTGATCGCGCAAACCGCCTCCTTCGATGTCGCCGGCGGCGTTTTGGTCATGGCGGCCTTTGAGATCGAAGGCAACGGCGTTGCCGGGCACTATTGCGAGCTGCGCCGTGGCACCATCGTCCTACAGACCCTGACCTTGCCAACGATTGCAGACGACGTCTGGCAAGGGTTCACGATGCAAACCTTTGATGTGCCGAGCGATGGCTCTTACAGCTATAACGTGCGCTTCGATAAGGCGTCCGGCGGCACCGTGCGCACCCGCAACCGCGAAATCACCGCGATCGACTTCAAGCAACTTGGCGGAACCTAGCGCATCGTTCCGTGTGAAACGGTAACTTCAATCGATCGTCAGCCCTCTTTGGGCGGCGATCCCCATTCGACCAAAGGGCACCGCGTGATCTTTACACCTGACGATTTCCGAGATGATTGGTACGGCTTCGCAACAAACCAGATCAGTCACATTGGCCTGGGCGTGGTCTCCGCCTGGCTTTTCGCTGCCGGCGTGTTTGCGCTCTATGACGAGTATCCGATCAAGACGGGGGCCTGGATGTTGCTCGCTCTCACATATGGCGCCTATGAGCTGGGCATCCAGAATTGGCGCCGGTGGGATACGATCGAGGATTTCCTTTTCGTGGTGGTCTATGGCGGCGGCGGAGCTTTCGCCGGGTTCTCAGAAACGGCCCAGGGCGTTCGCGCTCTCAGTTTCGACCCCTACGCGCCATTGCCTTTTTTCTTATGCGCTTGTGCGCATCTCGCCTTGGGCGTTGGTGTCAGGTGGTTTCGGAGGGCGCGGTCATGACCAGCGACGAGTGGAAAGCAACGATCGACCGCTGGCGTGAACGGACGGACGGAAGGGTCGGGGCCTTGGAGCAGTCAAGCGCAGCTGAAGAGGTGCATCGCACAAACACCGCTAAACGCCTGTCCTCGATCGAGGACACGCTGAAATGGCTGGTGCGCCTTATTCTCGGCGCGCTGGTTTTGGGCCTCATTGGCTTTGCCCTGCAGGGTGGGTTTAACGTTGTCTAACGAGCACCGGCAAAAATGGCAGCGCAGAGAGATCCGCGCCGCCTTTGCTTGTCTCGGCCTGTCGATCGGTTTCGCACTCTACCCGGCGCTGCAATACGTGTTGCAGCCCGTGCCTTATCGCAACGTTGAAATCGTTGGAAAGACGCGCGCCGGCGACTGGTTGAACGTGATCGCGACCTTCACCAAAACCGCGTGCCAAATCGAGCGCCTCGAGGTGGTTGGCAGCGCCGTGGGTGTGCCCGAGTTCCTGATCTGGCGGCATTTGGGTCAGCTGACCCCAGAGGAGCACGACCGCACAGTCGGTCGGCATGCTTTTAGGGTCGCCATTTACGTTGATGCGCGCGCGTATGACTGGATCGAGCTGCGCACCCGCCACGATTGCGCCGGCGAGCGCGTCGATCGAGTATTTGCGCGCATTGTTGAGGTGCCAGCCTCTTAACCTCACCAGGAAAGGGTAAACCCATGAATAGAAAAGGCGTTCAGAAGCTCTTGGCGGTCGCCGGCGCCTATCGCGGCGAGATCGACGGCGCCATCGGCCCCAAAAGCTGGGCTGCGATCCGCGAGATGGAACAATACCACGGCGCGGCATACACGTTTAACCCGCGCGAGGCGGAAGACCAGCGCCGCATCATCGCGGCCGGCCAGGCGGCGCTCGCGCTGATGAAATTCGAGCCAGGTGCAATCGATGGCTTTATGGGCAAAAACACCCGCGAGGCGTTCAAGGACTTTCGCCATATGCAGGCGTGGGGCACCAATCGCCTGGTGCCGCGAGAGGCGTTGCCCCTGCGTCCAGCGCCGGCGAGCATTCCGACCCAGGCCCAGGTCGAACAGGTCTACGGCCGGCCAGGTCCGGCGCTCGAGAAGGGCCTGGTCATGATCACATTACCGTTCCGGCTCCGGATCGATTACAACCTGCGGCAAACCACAAACCGGATGCGCGTGCATCCGCTCGCCGCCGAGCAGCTCAAACGCGCGCTGATCGAGACCCATGATCATTACGGCGAAGAGCGTTGGCGCGCGCTCGGTCTCGATCGCTACGCCGGCACCTATGAGCACCGCCGCATGCGCGGGGGTAGTGCCTGGTCAATGCATGCCTACGGTATCGCGATCGACTTCTTCACCAAACCCAACGGCCTAAAAACCCGTTGTCCAAAAGCGCTCTTCTGTGGTGCGGATTATCAGCCGTTCCTTGACATAATGGAGCGTAACGAATGGCTTCCGGCGATCCGGCTTTGGGGTGCGGACGCGATGCATTTCCAGCGGGCGAGGCTCTGAGATGGACGAGGATCGCAAACTCGAGGGCTTGGCGCTGCCGCCAAATCGCGGCCTGATGTACCTCTTCCGGATCCATGTGATCGGCGGGCGTACAGGCGCCACCGAGGGCGGCTGGTTTTTCATGGTCTGTTGGATGGTCGGCGGGCTCGTGGTGCTTGCGCTTGGCGTCTCTGGCTATAAGACCGACGCGGCCGTCGACTTTCTGAAATTCACGTTGCCCTTCGCGCTTGGCGCCTGGCTGATCACCAATGGGTTTAAAAACGCGCTTCAATCAGGCCTCTTTGGCAGCCAGCGCCCGCCGGATCCGCCGGACAGGTATATCGAATAATGTTTGGCGCGGGCAAGTTTCTTCTGGGCACCTGTCTCGGCCGCATGCTGGTTCTGGCCGGCCTGCTCACGGCCTGGCTGTGGCTCGACAAGGAAAGCGCTTTGCGCCAGCTCGCGGTCAATCTGATCGCCGATGTGGAAATGGCGACGCTCAAGGCGACGATCGAGGAGCTCGAGCACCGCAACGGCGTGCTCAAGCGTGCCAATGAAATGCTGGTGCGCGAGTTCGAAGCCTCTGAGCTCGAGGCGGCCGAGCGCGCGCGCGAGATCGAAGAATGGGAAGAGAACAATGCGGTCAATCCTACTTGCACTCTTGACGATAAGCTTCTTAAGCAACTGCGCGCGCCTTGACCGCCGTATCGAGGCCGCCGGCGCGCTGGAGGCCGCCAGAGAAGCCACAAGAGAGCTGCCGCCCTACCCGCCCCGGTGCGCACAGCTCCAGCGCACTGGCGTCCAGCTGGGCGACCGTCTCGATATTGTAAGCCAGAAGCAAGATGATGCCTTGGTGCGCTATGCGCGACAGGTCACGGCCTGCGCGGCCTGGTATGATCGATTGAAAGCAGGCTTTGCCGAAACCGCCGAAGAGCAAGACACATGACCGATCGCGCCTGGCTCCTGACGCCGATCCTCGAGCGCCATACGCGCAACGAGGAGCTCGACGCCCTGATCGAAAGCATGCCGGCCGCCTATCGTGGCGATCCGGACGTTTTCCCAACGTTGAAACGGGACAAGATTGCGTTTTTGCGCCATGCCCGAGAGACCTATTGGAACGATCGACAAGGAAGTGCGCCGGCGCGGCCGGCGGATCTCTGTCAGATTACCGCGGCTGAGTGCAACGAATTTTTGCGCTCTCTGCCGCCGGTGGAGGGTTCTGAGGCCTCTTCCGGCCTCAGTTCCTGGTCTTTACTCCTAACACCTCGAAGCTCTCAGCGAGCGCGCCGCGCGGCTCTTCTGCGTCGGGCTGGTTTGCGTCGCGCCGTTCCGGTGCCAGTGGGCCGGGTCCGGCGGGCAGCGGGCCGGACAGTGTCGCCTGGCCATGTGTGCGGCCGGCCGGCACCCGACGTGTCGATTCGACAGCGCTCGGCGTCGCGGCGATCGGCGCCTGGCGGATCTCGATCGAGGTGTCGCGATCGCGGCCAAAGCGAACCGCTGGCGCCCTCGAGGCCGTATCGCTGACCCAGCCGCGGGCACAGCCCGGCAGCTGGTCGTTGAACACGCAATAGCTGGTCCCGTTTGCCTGGGCGCTGCCGGCGCCGGTCATGATGGCGATCGCAATCGTCGCTAATCTCAACATCTCGTAACCCTTTCATCGCTCATGGATCGGTGCGCGCCCTTATAGCGTGCACGCGGTTGTGAATATATGGGGGGGTGCGGATTTTCCCCCCTATTAATTCCGCTTCCAGCGTCGCGGGCTCATAGGTGCCGCGCATTCTGGCGCCGATCGTCCAGGAGGACGCGGACCAAGTCCGGCGGGCCGATCATCTGGTCCGCGATGATAATCACCTGGTCGACCTCGCGGGTCTGCGGAGATCCTTGGCCGCGGCGGATCAGATCCTCGACCATGGCGCGCATGTCGTCTGTATGCGGCCTGACCGGCACGCGCGCCTTCGGCATGTCAGAAAGGGTGCGGACCGGGATCCCGTAAAACGTGAAATTGGGCGGGGCGCTAAACATCGGCCGCGCCTGGCCAGTCGGGTTTCTTGGCATAGGCCACGACGTCGCCCGCGACGAACTCGAAATAGCCTTGATCGTCTCCGTTCCAGCGCTCGTCGACCCAGCCGGTCACCGGGCATTGCCCGGTCTCGGCCCCGTGGCAGGTCGGGCCGCCTCCGTCTGGATCCGGACAATCCGGGCAGGGTCGGTCCTCGAAAACCAGCGGATAGCCGTTGAGATAGAAGGCGCCGAAGATCCGGATCTGGCCGTCATAACTCGAGCGCATGGCGACGAAGAAATAGGCCATGCTGCCCGGTTCGATCTCGGCCGGGACATTGCCCTCGGTGAAGGTGAGAGGGACAGTGATCATGGGCGGGCTCGGTGGTGTCGGCATAATGCGGCCTTTCGGTCGGGTTGTCTAGGCGTTGCCTTGCGCCGGGTTCATTTCTAGATCGAGCGCTGCGAACAGTTTGTCGACGGCGGCCCTACGCTTCTTTTCAGCGTGTCGTTTCTGGCGGTCGTTGGACGTTGGATCATAGAGATCGCCGAGTGACCGGAGCATTTGGGCGGTTGCCTTCTGGTCCAGTTCGGAAAGTTCCGTCGCCCAAATGCCGAAACCCATCACGACAAAGCTCGCACCGCTGCAACCGATCATCTTCGCGCCTTCGCTGGTCGCGGCCATGAGTACCGCGTGTGCCATCTGGCGCGTTGCATCCTGCTCATAAAGTGGCGGTCGATGGACGGGCTTGCGGGGTCAGCCATAGCTGCAGGGTCCTTATTGTCGAGCTGCGTCCAGCCAATCCTCGATGTCAATCTGAGGTGACTTTCGGCGGCGGGTTAAAGCTGCGTTTCGTTGGCGGTAGGGCGCGTCCCATTTGTTGTGGCACCGCTGACAAAGGGCTCGGCACCGGTCGGGATCCGCGTGCGTTTCATCGTGATCCATGTGGGCGATCGTCAGCACGACCTTGCCGCCCGTCTCGGGATGCGCCTGGCCGTTGTGGGCTCGACATTCGGGATGCTGTGGTGTGCCCTCGCATCGATTGGCGGCGCGGAACAAGATGAACGCCCGAAACGCTTTCCACTCTGCGGACTGAATTGACCCGCCTGGATACCTTTTCGCCTTGTCCGCACTGATCGGCACGTCGCGGGTCCCTTTAACTGCTTTCCAAAACGCGCTGCAATTCCTGCCCGCGTTCAACGTGGATTGGCTCATATGACGTGCCGCTAGGGCCAATCCGCAAGAGGCCGTCCAGCACATCAAACATGGCGGCATCGGCGGCATCGGCGGCAGCGGCGGCGGCATAGGCGGCAGCGGCGGCAGCGGCGGCGGCATAGGCGGCGGCATCGGCGGCGGCACGGGCGGCGGCATCGGCGGCATGGGCGGCATGGGCGGCGGCACGGGCGGCGGCATCGGCGGCGGCATCGGCGGCGGCATCGGCGGCGGCAAGGGCGGCGGCAAGGGCGGCGGCATCGGCGGCGGCATAGGCGGCGGCATCGGCGGCGGCATAGGCGGCATAGGCGGCGGAGTTCCAACTGCCTTCAAAGCTGCGGAGCTTTTCGGCCTCGTCGCTCAAACCGCAAGCGTCCATTGCGATAGGCGCGAAAATCCGAATTGCAGACCATGCAAGGTATTCCGCGCGTTCTTGATCGTGCGCAGGTGATGCCGTCCCGATCAGTCGCGGGACATAGGCTTGCAGTCGGTCGCGCCCAGCTTGATCGGTTCGATCATTCAAGACCTGGCAAAACCGCGCAATCACAGGTGACGAACAAGCGGGCATATCCGACCATTCTTCGCCCGCAAGAAAACTGACCATCTCCATAACGCACATGCCCTCTTGCGGGCTGATGTGTGACGATGCCGAAAGAGTAAACGGGCCGAAGTCGGCGGGTTGGATTGTCTGTTTCATCAGTGGTCCCTTCTGTCGAGTTCAGATATCAAGCGCGAGGCTGTGTTCCATCGCGCCTATTCCGCAGTGTTTGCAGACTTGCTCGCCGCCGTTGCCGTCCTCAAATTCACGCCAGCCCGTAAAGTCGTGTTCGTCGCGGCCGGGGCAGATCAGCGGGTCGCGCTTGGCATGAAATAAGACGGGCTCGCCGTCCAGATCGTCGTCATCCTCAGCGGTCACCCCTTCTGCGCGCAGCGGGCAAAACGTCAGATCGCAAACCGGTTTAACGAAATCGCTGTAGAAGCGCGTGCACGCTGGGCAGTTGGACATGCGGTCGGTCCTTCCTGTCGATCTAGGTTGCGGCGCCAATCATGGCGCTAAGTTCCAAGAATTGCCGTTCCAAGTTTCGCAGGTGGACCAGCTCCTCGGCAATCCGATCGAGACCGTGGCCGCGCAGGATCTCGATGTCGGCGGCCCGCTGCAGTTCCCGTTTCCGGGCAACCTCTTGGGCGGCGTCCCAATTGCAGGCGGCGCAGTCGCCGCCGTCGCAATCGTTGTGGACTCGTGTGTCAACCATCGGCGCTCGGTCCTCTGTTTTCTACACTTGACTTATCTACTACCTACAAATAGTTTTCTACACAATCAAGGGGCAAAACGTAGAAAACTGTGGAAACTGTAGAAAACCTATCGCATCGTCCCTCTGTGGTCGTCGGATTCGGCACCAAGGCGCACGAACCCGTGCTGTTGCATGCTGGGGCAGAGAAGGTTTTCACCCCTGATGCACTCCCTTTCATCATAGAGCACGCGGGAATGACCGTGCGCGCTGACGACACGCTTTTGGTTGTGCAGCCTGGCTTGCTCAAGGTCGAGGATATGCGTGATCTGTACCACGCATGCGATCGCCGTTTGAAATTCCAGGTTGTGGGACATGACCCGTTCCCCCTGACTTCGGATCGCCACTTCCGCGAGTTCCGAAAGATCAAGCCTCGCGGGATCAATCAGACCGAAATCGTGCAATTGACCGGGCGTCCCCCGCGGATTGCGCCGACGCTGGAACAGGCTGAGGCCATCATCCGGTTGTGGCACGAAAAACCAAAGCGCCCGCCGCTCGAGATCGTTGGTCTGGCCAAGAAGATCCTCGGCCTCGAGGATGACTATGACATGAAAACGTCTTGGGTGCGCGATTTGGTGATCAAGCACGTCGGAACCGGCCAGCGGGATAGGCCCGAGGGCTGGACCGGTATATCTACAGAGACGACATAGGAGCGCCGCTGTGACCAACATGGACCAAGTGATTGCAGCCGCAAAAGCCGGAAGCGCGGCGATTGGTGGCGACAGTTTCTCCGAGCACGACAAACTTGTATACATGGGCGCCTTAACTGTCGTTTTA
>JAAUXY010143953.1_pt1 | contig 35998 bp, 27 predicted proteins | sample 7278121 | NCBI WGS metagenome assembly JAAUXY01 (sample SAMN14350117, study PRJNA611818) | marine sediment metagenome | isolation source: surface marine sediment (1.8m) | place: French Polynesia: Moorea | collected 2018-08
CCTCTTCGACGAGACGGCCGCGCAAGATCTTGTTTTCCTCTTGCAGCCGCTCGCGTTGGGTCGCGAGGTCTTCGAGCTGACGAGCGCTATCGAGAGCGACGCCGACGAGCGACGCGACCGAGTCCAGGAATCGCCGATCCGCCGAGCTGAAATCGGGTTCGCCGTCACCGCGAGATTCTTTGTCGAGCAGCGCGATATAGCCGAGATAAACGCCGCGATAGGCCAGCGGTGCGGCGATCAGCTCGCGAAAAGAGCGCTGCATCCATTCCCCGTCCTTTCGTGCGAGGCCCGAGCCTTGAGCCAGGAGATCGCGCCACAAGGAATCGGAGAGCAACGCGTCGCCATCCGGCGGGCTGCCCGGCCAACCGACACTGGCAACCGCTCGGGCACCACCGAAAGCATCCCGGGTGACCGCCGCGGCCGTTGCCGGGTCGAGCACCGCGCAGACCTGTTGCAGCAGCTCTTCCATCAGCTCGACCTCAGGCCGGTCGGAATAGAGCGCCAGCGCCAGGTCGTAGAGCGTCTCGAGCTGGAGAATGCGCCGTTTTTCGGCGAAGTCGGTCGCTCGCGGGGTCAGAACCTCCACGTATTTATTCTATCGCCCTAGGGGGTCATTGGTGATTTGCCGGTCGGCCGTGTATTCTCGGCGGCGTGAACAACGGCTCTCGCTACCGATCGGCCGGCGCGATTTATTTCGTGCTCGGCAGCGTGATCATGGCGATCACCGTGGCGACGCCTGAGCTGGCGTCGCCTGAACGTCGAACCGACCTGATCCATCTGCTGGTCGGGTTACCTTTCTTCGCCCTCTTCGCTCTCGCGATCGCCTACGGCGATCGTGCCGTTGCCTGGTTCCTGCGCCTGGTGCGCGTGGCTCCCGAGAAGGCTGCCCGGGCAGGCCTCTGGGCGCGGGAAAAGCTGGTCATGCTGCTGACGCTCTCAGCCCTCGGCCGGACGTTCGTCATTGCCGCCAACGGCCTGGGGTGGAAGCCGGGTATTTCCTGGCGGCCGTTCGCGGCGGCTATCGAGTCGGTTCCGGCGACGCCGAGAATGTTGATCAATGCTCTCCTCATGGGGATCATCCTGGTGGTCCTGGCTCGGGCATCCTGGGTGCCGTTCTTCCAGCGGTTGAAAGGTCGCGAGTAAGGTGGCGGCGATGGCGACGTCCCCCGGCAATGGCTCAAACGGCTTCCGGCCGTCCCTGGTCTCTTGGAATCTCACCCGGCTGTGCAATTTGCGCTGCCCCCACTGTTATCTGTCAGCGGGCAAGAAGACAGAGGCCGAGTTGGGCACCGAGGAGTGTCTGGGACTGGTCTCGGAGATGCGAGCACTGGGCACCGAGATGGTGATCTTGACGGGTGGCGAGCCGCTGCTGCGCAGAGATATCTACGATCTGGCCACCGCTTCGGCCGAGAGTGGCATGTGGGTGGTCATGGGTACCAACGGTGTGCTGCTCGATGACCGGGTGGCTCGTAGGATGGTCGACTGCGGGGTCAAAGGCGTCGGTATCTCGATCGACTCGATCGATCCCGAGAAGCACAATAGCTTTCGCGGCGGCCCGAATTCCTGGGAGTACTCGGTTCGAGCCCTGGAAGTGGCGAAGGCCAACGGCCTCGAGGTGCTGGTTCAGACCACGGTGATGGACATGAACCGTGAAGAGATACCTCAGCTGATCGACTTTGCTCGCGACAAGGGGGCCTGGTCGTTCAACCTCTACTTCCTGGTCCAGACCGGCCGTGGCCAACGCATGAATGATCTCTCGGCCGACGACACCGAAGGCCTGCTGACCGAGTTGGTGGACGTCCAGGATGATTATCGGCCGATGCTGGTGCGCTCGAAGTGTGCGCCTCAATTCAAGCGCATTGCCTACGAGCAGGGCAAAAGGGGGCTCGAGAGTGGCGGTTGCATGGCCGGTACCGAGTACTGTCGCATCACCCCCAACGGTGACGTCACCCCCTGCCCTTACATGACGGTGATCGCCGGCAACGTCCTGGAGCAGAGTTTCACCGACATCTGGAAATCGTCTCCGGTCCTGCTGGCCCTACGCGATCCGGATCGCCTCACCGGCCGCTGTGGTGCTTGCGAGTACAAGGAGCTGTGCGGTGGCTGTCGCTGCCGCGCTTACGCGGGCCTCGACGACTACCTGGCCGAAGATCCGGCTTGCCCTCACGTGCCCACCGGGGTGCCCCTCGAACAGCAGCCGATCCTGTGGGCATCCGAGGCGCGGGCGCGACTCGAGCGCATTCCGATCGCCTTTATTCGCAACAAAGTCGAGCAGGGTCTGGAGGGTTACGCTCGCGGCCAGGGCGTGCGGGAGATCACCCTCGAACTCTACGAAGAAGGTCTTCAGGGCTCCGGGCGCGCGCCGGCGTTTCAGCAGATGCCGTCGTTCGTCAAAGCCCAGCGACCAGGTTTCGACGACTCGGGCTCTGAGTAGTTGCTGGCTGACGCAAAGCCCCAGCCCTGAACCAGCACGGAAGTATGTCCATGCCTCACGTCGTGATCATCGGCGGCGGCATCTCGGGACTGGCGGCAGCCTACCGACTGCAGACCGAGGCGGCAGGCAGGCTGAGCTGGCAGCTGATTGAGGCCAGCCCGCGCTTTGGCGGCAAGATCGTCACCAAGCGTGCCGACGGCTTCGTCATCGAGGGGGGGCCGGATTCGGTCATCGCCCAGAAACCGTGGGCCTTGGAGTTAATGCGCGAGCTGGGCTTGAGCGATCGGCTTCTACCGTCGAATGACGAGTCCGGCGGTACTTGGGTGTTGCACGGTGGCCAGCGATCACTGGTGCCAGCGGGGCTTCAGCTGCTGAGCCCCGAAAGTTGGCGCGACTTCTTCAACTCGCCGCTCATGACGTGGCGAGCGAAGTTGCGCTTCGCCCTCGAGCGATGGGTGCCGCGCCGCCGCGACGAGAACGATGAAAGCGTTGCGAAGTTCGTTCGGCGGCGGTTTGGTGCGGGCGCTTTGTGGAGCCTGGCGGAGCCGCTCCTGGCCCATGTCCACGCTGCCGACATCGAACGGATGAGTCTGCAGGCGACGTACCCACGACTTGCCGACCTGGAGACGCGCTTCGGCAGCGTACACCGCGGGGTCGCGGCGTTGCGGGCGAAGCAGCGGGCCTCCGGTCAGGCCAAGACGCCGGTGTTCTGGACCCTGAAAGGTGGATTGACGGAGCTGGTCGAGGCCCTGGTCGAGCGGCTCGACTCGGCGTCGCTCACCGCTGGCGTTCGGGCCGTGAGCTTGCGTCGCATGGAGGACGACTGGGCCGTGCGTCTCGACGATGGCCGCGAGATCACCGCACGAGTGGTGCTGCTGGCGACACCATCGACCGTGGCGGCTGATCTGTTGGGCCAGTTCGAGGCGAGTCTGGTCGAGCGCCTCAGGACGTTCCGCCAAGCGTCGATGGCGACCCTCTCGCTGGCCTACCGGGTATCGGATATCCCGCCGGCTCCGCGGGGTTTCGGGTTCTTTGTCCCGCGGCAAGAGCGCAGTGCCGTCCTGGCGGGCAGCTGGACGTCGACTAAATTCGATCATCGGGCCCCCTCGGGATTCGTCCTGCTGCGAATCTTCCTGGGCGGTGATGGCGGCGACGGCGGGCAGAGCGTGTTGCAGCTCGACGACGAGGCCGTGGTTGCAGCGGTCCTTGAGGATCTCGAGACGCTCCTCGGCCTGACGTCCCAGCCGATTCTGACAAGACTCACCCGCTGGCCGCGGGGTTATCCGCAGTATGACGTCGGCCACCGCTCGCGGGTCCAGGATCTGGAGGCGGCGCTGCCTCCAGGGCTGCTCGTCGCCGGCAGTGCCTACCACGGCGTCGGCTTGCCGGATTGCATCCGGAGTGGCACCGAAGCGGCTAGACGGATCCTCGAATACGTGCAAGCCGGTTGACCGCTGGTCTCCTGGCGTGCAGAATACCCGCGATCTGCAATTCACAGGCCCCTTAAGGGGCAAAGCGATGTCCCTCCGACAATGTCCCTATGACAAAGGGGGGCGAACGAGACAAGTTCCCCGCGAGGCGAAGCTCCAAGATGGCGCACGCAGCAGTAGTAGCCGACATTGATCCGCCCGTAGGAAGGTCCGCCCTGATCGAGGGCGAGCCCGACTTTCATGAAATTACCGAGGCGGTCTCCGCGCCGATGGAGTGGACGCCACCCCTCGGCTGGTACATTTTCCTCGGCATCTCGGTGGCGTTCCTCGGCCTGTTCGGTTTCTCGATCGGCTGGTTGTTCTGGGAAGGCACCGGGATCTGGGGCAACAACATCCCGGTGGCGTGGGCCTGGCCGATCGTCAACTTCGTCTTCTGGGTCGGTATCGGTCACGCCGGCACGCTGATCTCGGCGGTGCTCTTCCTTTTCCGCCAGAAGTGGCGGACCTCGATCAACCGCGCTGCCGAGGCGATGACCATCTTCGCCGTGATGTGCGCTCTGACCTTTCCCGGCATTCACGTCGGGCGCCCGTGGCTGCCCTACTGGATGCTGCCGATCCCCAACCAGATGGATATGTGGCCGCAGTTTCGCAGCCCGCTGATGTGGGATGTGTTCGCGGTGTCGATCTACGGTACAGTCTCGGTGCTGTTCTGGTACGTCGGCCTGATACCCGACCTGGCCACCGCTCGCGATCGCGCCAAGACCCGTATCCGGCAGGTGGCCTACGGTATCTTCGCCCTCGGCTGGCGAGGCTCGTTTCGCCAATGGTTGCACTACGAGAAGGCTTACCTATTGCTCGCCGGCCTGGCCACGCCGCTGGTGCTCTCCGTGCACTCGGTCGTGTCGTTCGACTTCGCCACCTCCCAGCTGCCGGGCTGGCACACGACGATCTTTCCTCCCTACTTCGTGGCCGGCGCCATCTTCTCAGGTCTGGCCATGGTGATCACCCTGATGGTGATCTGCCGCGTGATCTTCAAGATGGAGCACATCATCAATTTGCTCCACTTCGATCGCATGGCGAAGCTCATCCTGCTGACCGGCTCGCTGGTCGGCTTCGCTTACGCGCTCGAATTCTTCATCGCCTGGTATTCGGGCAACCCCACTGAGTTCTATGCCTTCTTGAATCGTGCCGGAGGCCCCTTCGCCTGGGCTTACTGGATCATGGTGACCTGCAACGTCGTGGTGCCACAGATCTTCTGGTTCAAGAAAGCGCGGACCCATATCCCGACGCTGTTCATCGCCTCGATTTTCATCAACATCGGCATGTGGTTCGAGCGCTTCGTGATCGTCGTCACGTCGCTGCATCGCGATTTCCTGCCGTCGAGTTGGGACTACTACACGCCGACATTCTGGGACTTCGCGCTCTTCGCCGGGAGCTTCGGGCTGTTCTTCACCATGTTCACTCTCTTCGTGCGCTTCTTGCCGATGGTGGCGATCGCCGAGGTCAAGAGCGTGTTGCCCGAAGCCCACGTGCATCACCGGCCTGAATAACGGTCGCGCCGGAAGAGAGGACTGAGCAATGGCCGATGAGACAGCAAACGCAGAGCCGTCCAGGGAATTCGGAGTTCTGGCGCAGTTCGCGGACCCCGAAAAACTGATGCACGCCTGTGCCAAGGTGCGCGACCAGGGCTTCTCTGCCTGGGACGCCCACACGCCGTTTCCGATCCACGGCCTCGATCAGGCCATGGGGCTCAAGCGCTCGTGGGTCTCGGCCTTCGTGCTGGTCATGGGGCTGGCCGGAGCTGCCCTCGGCATGCTGATGCAGTGGTGGGTGTCGGTCCAAGCCTATCCGCTGGTGGTCAGCGGCAAGCCGTTATTCAGCTGGCCGGCGTTCATTCCGATCGCCTTCGAGTGCGGCGTCCTGGGGGGGGCCTCAGGGGCGGTGCTGGGCTTCTTGATCATGTCTCGCCTGCCACAGCACCACCACGCGCTGTTCAATTCGGAACGCTTCGCCCAAGTGACCGACGACGGCTTCTTCATCTCGATCGAAGCTGACGACCCCAAGTACGACTTGGCCGAAACCCAGCGGTTCTTGGAGGAGATCGGCGCTAGCTACGTGGAAGCGGTCGCGGCTTGACGGCGACTAAGGCCGATAGAGAGAAGATCAGCCGAGCGAGGAGAGCATGGAACACGACGTCTCACTACCGTCCCGTGAGGTGACGCTGCCGGATAGCTGGAAAAGCCTGCCGATGATCGCCGGTGCCGTCGGCCTGATCGCCCTCGGCGCCTCCTTCGCTATCGGTGGTGGGCTCCACGGCAAGCAGATCGCTTTTTCCTACCTGACCGGTTTCGTCTATTGGCTGACGATCGCCCTCGGCGGGCTGTTCTTTGTCTTGCTGCACTTCCTCGCCCGCTCGGGCTGGAGCGTCGTGGTGCGCCGACTGGCGGAACACGTGATGGGGACCCTGCCGCTGTTCGCATTGCTGTTCATCCCGGTGATCTTTGGCATGCACTCGCTTTATCACTGGACCCACGAAGACGCGGTAGCTGCCGACGAGCTCCTGCAGCATAAGACTCCCTACCTCAACACCGGATTCTTCCTCGCGAGAGCCGCGATCTATTTCGTCGCCTGGACGTTGTTGGCGGTCTTCTTCTGGCGCCAGTCGACGCGCCAGGACTCGGACGGCGAGGTCGGAACCACCAAGCGTCTGCAGACCCTGAGCGCTCCGGGAATGGTGCTTTTTGGCATCACCCTGACTTTCGCCGCTTTCGACTGGCTGATGTCGCTCGAGCCCCATTGGTTCTCCACCATCTTCGGGGTCTATGTGTTCGCCGGCTGCGTGGTCTCGATCTTTGCCCTCTTGATCCTGCTGGTACTGCGGCTCAAGAGTGCCGGAGCGCTGACCCAGGTGGTCACCTGGGAACACTTCCATGACATGGGCAAGCTGCTGTTCGGTTTCGTCGTGTTCTGGGCTTACATCGGCTTCTCACAGTTCATGCTGATCTGGTACGCCAACATTCCGGAGGAGACCTTCTGGTTCGAGCTGCGCTGGGAGGAACCGGGATGGCGCTGGGCGTCGATCTTTCTCGCCGTCGGCCATTTCGTGGTGCCCTTCTTCTTTTTGATCTCGCAGCCGGTCAAGCGCAATGGACTTGCGATGACGATCGGCGCTGTTTGGATGCTCTTCATGCATTACGTCGACATCTACTGGCTGGTGATGCCGACGCTGCACCACGAGCATTTCCAGCTCAGCCTCCTGGATTTCACCTGCTGGCTCGGAGTCGGTGGGCTGTTCTTTGCCGCTCTCGGATATTTGATGCAGCGCGGCGCGCTGGTGCCGTTGCGTGATCCGCGGCTCGCCGAGTCGCTGGCTTTCGAAAACTAGCGCCCCAAAAAAGCCAGTCCTTCGGCCTGGCTTCATTGGCCCAGCCCCTCCTTGGCAGGGTCGGGCACGCTACGCGCACCCAACCCTGCGTCTAAGCCTCCGGCCAGCGGCTACGAAGAAATATGCGCAACAAGCTCCTGCCCTGTCCCGTCTTGTCAAAGTCTGACGCGAGGCGGCGTCGTGGCGGGCCGCTGTATAGCTCGGAGGGGCCTGGCCCGAAGGCTTTGTCATCCAAGCCTTTAGGGGTTTCAAGGCTGTCCAGGAAAGGCGGGTTGCGCGTACAATAGACCCTCGCTTCCACGCGAGATCCTCAGTCTTCTTTTGGAGCCATAGGTGGCAAGAGTCCTGGTATTGGAGCTCGACTCGGTATTCGCGGCGGTGATCGAAGACCGCCTGCTGGTGGCGGGTCACGAGTCGCAGCTGGTGTCGGATCCGGCATTGGCGGTTTCGGTCGCGACCGAGGGCCGAGCGGACCTGCTGATCATGGAGCTGGATCTGCCGGAGGTCTCGGGTCTCGAGATCGTTCGCCAGTTGCGGCGCCAGCCAGAAACCCGATCGTTGCCGATCCTGGCATTGTCGTCGAATGACACCAGCAGTGACCGTATCGAGGCGCTGCGAGCCGGCGTCGACGATTATCTGGCCAGGCCGTGCGATCCGGAAGAGTTGATGCTGCGTCTCGATCGCATGCTCGGCCGTCGCGGAGTCGCGGCACCACCGTTGTCGGGCGACCTGGCGAGTCATCCGATCTGGGGGTTGCTTCAATACATCCAGCAGGCTGACAAAAGCGGTGACTTGCGAATCCACGGCAAGAGGGGCTCAGGCAAGGTGCACCTTCAGCGAGGGCGCGTGGTCTCGGCGCGCTGGCAGAGTGGCGCCAAGGGTGCGAAAACGACGCAATTGCGCGATCGAGACGCCCTGCTGGCGATCGTGGATATGAAGGAAGGGCGTTTCCAGCTGACCACCGAGGCCGCTGGCGGCGAGCCTCCGACGGATTCCATTCGCATTCCGGATGTGCTGATCGAGGCCGCCTGGATCCAGGATCAACTGGGCAGGCGCCGGCAACATATGCCGGCAACCGGCGCGCCGCTGATGCCGGCCTTAGACACGTTGCCTCCGATTGAGGAGACGCTGTCGGCTCTGCCGATCGCCGAGATCTTCGAACGGATCCGAGCCAAAGCCGGCCTTCGACTCTACGATCTGATGGCGGAGAGCTCCCAGGCACCGTCCCGGATCCGTCTGGTGGTCGCCTGGCTCGCCGAGCAGGGCGCCGTGAAGCCAGCCGAGCAGGCCACGGCCAGCTCGACGATGTCGACCACCGAGATCTCGTCGTCGGTGGTTCTCGACGTCGCGATCCACAATCTGCTGTCGTCCGCCCGGGCCGCCGGCTTTGACGTCACGGCGTTGCCCTATCTGCTGCTAGCAGAGCCGGGGGCCTGGCCCGAGCTTCAGAAGCTGCCGGCGAGCGTTCCCGGTTTCTTGAGCCACGACGCGCTGCGCAAGCTGGTCGAGCGAACCCAGGACCGTCGAGGCGGAAGCGCCACGTTCACCACCGACTTCGGCAAGCTGTCGCTCCACGTTCAGCCCTTGACCGGTGCCGTTCGCCAGCAGGTGGAAGCGATCGTCCCGGTCTGCGCCGGTGTGTTGCTGTGGCTCGATCAGGCTGAGGAGCGCGAGCTGATCCAGCGCGTCGTCCATCGTCTGGAAGCGGCCCGCGGTGCTGCTGCCGGGGTGCTGGTCGCGACCACTCCCACCGCCTCCGAGGTGGCCGCCGAGCTGACGGCCGAAACCTCCAAGTGGCGAACTTCGACTCACGCGCCGCAGAGTCTGCTCGGCGTGCTGCGGCTGCTCCAACCGCGGCCGGGCGGATGATCCGAATACTCTTTTTTTTGCAGACCGGCTTCAGTCTCTGGCTGGTGGTCGACGCGGTTCGCCGCGGCGCGGCCTACTATTGGTACCCGATCATCATGATGCCGTTTGGTGAGTGGGTCTATTTCTTCACCATCAAGATCCACGATCCGGAGTTTGACTGGGCGCGGGAGCTCTATTCGAGGCTGACCACCCAGAGAGTGACGCTCGAAGAACGCCGCCAGCGGGTTGAGCAATCACCGAGCTTCACCAACAAAGTAGAGCTGGCTCAGGCGCTTCACGACGCTGGCGCCTATGGCGAGGCTGCTGAGATATTTGCCGAGGCTCTCGAAATGCCGGTTGAATCGCGCGAGGCGCTCTATGGACTGGCGCTCGCGCGCAGCGCGCTGGGCGAATACCCGGAGGCGATCGAGCACTTCACCGAACTGATCCGGCTGGATCCATCGTTCCGTGACTATGCCGCTTATTCCGATCTGGCACACGCCCTGGTCCAGAACGAGCGTTTAGATGAGGCGCTGGAGCTGTTGGATGGATTGGTGATCAAGAGTCCGCGCTTCGCACATCGGGTAATCTACGCGCACTACTTGCTGGTAGGCGAGCAACGAGACGAGGCTCGAGAGCAACTCGAGGCGGGCCTGCGTGAATATGATCACGCACCGAAGTACGTTCAGCGCCGGAACCGCGCCTGGGCACGGCGCGCCAAGCAGATGCTCCAACCCCTTCACTGAAAGCGATCTGAAATACATCCATGACGACCCGTGGTTACATCATTCCTATCGGTGGTGCCGAGGCCAAGCTTTCGAATCCCGCCATCCTTCGCCGTTTTGTCGAGATTTGCGGCGGCGATCAAGCCACCATCGCGGTGATTCCCACCGCCTCCAGCCTCGAAGATACCGGCCCGCGATACCAGGCCGTGTTTCGCGACCTGGGTGTCGCCAAAACCTGGAACCTGCCCTTTCAGCAGCGACGCGACGGTCGCCGACAGGATTGGTTGGAGATTCTCAGCCGGGCCTCTGGTGTGTTCATGACCGGCGGCAACCAGCTGCGTCTGGCGACTACGATCGGTGGCACGCCGACCGCCGACCTGCTGCGCGAACGCAACCTCGACGGGCTCCACGTCGCCGGCACCTCGGCCGGAGCCTCGTTCATGTCCGAGCACATGATCGCCTACGGCAAAGAGGGCATGACGCCGCGCAGCGACATGGTGACCCTGGTGCCCGGTCTGGGCCTGACCAAACTGGCAATCATCGACCAGCATTTTCGCCAGCGCGATCGCCTGGGGCGATTGCTCACCAGCCTGGCCTACAACCCGCGGCCGATCGGCATCGGACTCGACGAGGATACCGCCGCCTTCCTGGCCCCGGGTGGCATGCTCGAGGTAGTAGGTTCAGGCGCGATCACCGTGCTCGACCCGGCGGATGTGGAGTATTCTTCAATGGATTCGGTGAAGCCCCACGATCCGGTTTGCGTCATCGGTGTGCGCCTGCACGTCCTGATCGAGGGCGCGACGTTCAACATCAAGAGCCGGCGGGCAGCGCCGCCGCCGGAGGAGGACGAGGAAGCGTGAAGATCCTGGAGAAGGCGGTTTATCTGGGTCCCAACCTCTACGCGCTGTTTCCGGTCATCCGCTTGACCGTCGACCTCGGCGAGCTCGAGCAGTGGCCCTCGGTCAAGCTCGGCCCGGCGTTCACCGAGGGCCTGGTCGAGGCGCTGCCGGGGCTTCATGAGCACGGCTGCTCCTATGGTGAGCCGGGGGGCTTCATCCGCCGATTGACCGAGGACGAGGGCACCTGGATGGGTCATATCCTCGAGCACGTGGCGATCGAGCTTCAGAACGTTGCCGGGGCGCACGTCACCTTTGGCAAGACGCGGGGCAACGGCACTCCCGGCCAATACGACGTGGTTTACCAGTACGAGCAGGAAGACGTCGGCGTCACCGCCGGGCGCCTGGCGCTCGACTTGCTCCGTCACCTGCTACCTTCCGAGCTGCGCGCTGAACGGGATGCCGACCTCGATTTTGCCAAAGAGCGCGACGGTTTCATCCGCTACGCTCAGCGTCGAGCCCTCGGGCCGTCGACCGCGTCGTTGGTGAAGGCCGCCGAGGAACGGGATATTCCCTGGCTGCGCCTCAATCGCTATAGCCTGGTGCAGTTCGGCCACGGCTGCTACGGCAAGCGCATTCAGGCGACGGTGACCAGCGAGACTCGCAACATCGCGGTCGAGATCGCCGGGGATAAGGAAGAGACCCACATCCTGCTCGGTGATCTCGGGCTGCCGGTACCGCGCCAAAGGCTGGTCTACAGCCAGCGCGAGGCCTGTCGAGCGGCGGATCGGATCGGCTATCCGGTGGTGGTCAAGCCGCTCAACGCCAACCACGGGCGCGGAGTGTCGATCAACCTGAGCGACGCCGATGCGGTTCGAGTCGCCTTCGGTCAGGCCCGCGAGCACAGCCGCGCAGTACTGGTGGAGAGCTTCATCGAGGGGCTCGATCACCGGCTGTTAGTGGTCGACGGCCAGCTGGTCGCCGCCTCGAAAAGAGTGCCCGGGCACGTCGTCGGCGACGGCTCGTCGACGATCGCGCGGCTGGTCGAGGAGGTCAATAGTGACCCGCGTCGCGGCATCGGTCACGAAAAAGTGCTCACCCGCCTGAAGTTCGATCACCAGGCGGAGCGGCTTCTCGAACAGAAGGGCTACGACCGCGACAGCGTGCCGCCCGCCGGCGAGGTGGTCTACCTGCGCTCGACCGGCAACTTGTCGACCGGCGGCACGGCGGTCGACGTCACCGACGTGATCCACCCGGACAACCGAGAAATGGCGCAGCGCGCGGCGCTGGCGATCGGTCTCGACGTCGCCGGGGTCGACTTTCTGACCACCGACATTACGCGGTCCTACCGCGAAACCGGCGGCGCCATCTGCGAGGTCAACGCCGCCCCCGGCTTTCGAATGCACGTCGCGCCGTCCGAGGGGCAGCCTCGCGACGCCGCCGGGCCGGTGATCGACATGCTCTTCCCGCCCGGCTCTCCGTCCCGGATTCCGATCGCCTCGATCACCGGCACCAACGGCAAGACCACCACCACCCGCATGACCGCCCATATCTTCAAGATGGCGGGGCATCACGTCGGCGTCAGCACCTCCGACGGGGTCTACATCGACGGCAATCTGACGGTCGAGGGCGACATGACCGGGCCGGTGGCGGCACGCATGGTGCTGCGTGATCCCTCGATCGACGTCGCGGTGTTGGAGACCGCCCGCGGCGGCCTCTTGAAGCGCGGCATGGGTTACAGGCGAGCCAACGTCGGCGCGGTGCTCAACGTCCAGGCCGACCACCTGGGGCTGCGCGGCATCGACACCCTCGAAGACTTGGCGCGGGTCAAGCGGATCATCGTCGAGATCGCCAGGGATACGGCGGTGCTCAACGCCGACGACCCCCTGACCCTGCGCATGGCCGACTACTCCAACGCCAGTCACCTCTGCTACGTCACCATGAACCCCAAGCATCCGCTGGTGCGGGAGCACATTCGATCCGGCGGTCGCGCGGTGGTGCTCGAGGAAGGCATCAACGGTCACATGATCACGTTCTACGATCGCGGCTCTCACATCCCCCTGCTGTGGACCCACCTGATCCCGGCGACGCTCGAAGGCAAGGCGATGCACAATGTGCAGAACGCCATGTTCGCCGCCGCCGTGACCTACAGCATGGAGGTCAACCTGGAAGACATCCGTCACGGCCTGCGCACCTTCGACACCACCTTCTTCCAGGCCCCCGGGCGGATGAACATTTTCGACGAGCATCCGTTCAAGGTGATCCTCGACTACGGCCACAACCCGGCCGCGGTCAAGGCCATGGTGCAACTCACCGAGCACCTGGAGGCCGAGGGCCGCCGACTGTTGGTGCTCTCCGCCCCCGGCGATCGCCGCGACGAGGACGTGCGCGAGATTGCCAGGCTTGCAGCCGGCAAGTTCGACCACTACATTTGCCGGCGCGACGATCATCCTCGGGGTCGCGGCCCCGAAGAGGTCCCCAAGATGCTGCGCGAGACCCTGCTCGAAGCCGGTGTCGACGATGAGCGTATCGAGGTCATCGCCGACGAACGAAAGGCTGTCCGCCGGGTGCTTTCCCTGGCGCGTCCCGGCGATCTCTTGCTGGTCTTCGCCGACGCCATCCAGCGCAGCTGGAAGCAAATCACCCAATTCTCCCCGGAGACCGAGGACGCACCGTCCGAGCCGTCCTCCACCGTCACCTTCGAACCGAAGGAATTCATCGACCAGGATCTCGATCTCGGGGGCGACGTCGCCTTCATTCGCGACGATCGCGGTGTGCGGCTGGCGCGGGAGGAGGAGGAGGAGGATTGAGGTGAAGCTCAGGGACTCCCGTCGCCTCACCGGCCCCAACATCCTCTGGCACCGGCCGAGTGCCGTTATCGATGTCGTCGTGGAAGACCTGGAGAGCACGGGCAACCTGGTGTATTACTGGACCCACCACGCGCGGCGAATGCTCGATGCGGTCGGTTGGGACGACGAGCAGCTCACCCACCGTCGCTTTGCCAGTGGCGTGAGTCTCGCCTTGTCGGCGCCGATCGACGCTCTCTATGCCGCCACCGAGGTCAACGAATACGCTTTCGAGGCAGCGGTGGCCGAGATCGCGGGCGAGGCGATCTCCGATTTCGAGGAAGCCGCCGAGCGCTTGCGCCAGGAGATCGCCGCGGAGCGCAATCCTGCCGTGTTGGCGATGCAGGCGGCGGCTCGCGAGCACCGCGTCACGTTCCTGTGGGACGACGACGAGGTCTCGGTAGGCATGGGCAAGGGATCCGTGACCTGGCCGGCGAAGGCGGTCCCCGATCCGGCGGCCGTCGACTGGGCCTCGGTCAGCAATATCCCCGCGGCGGTGGTCACCGGCACCAACGGCAAGACCACCACCGTGCGCCTGCTCGCTCAGATGGTGCGGGCCGCCGGGCTCGAGCCCGGCATCTCGTCCACCGACGGCTGCTGGGTCGCCGGCGAAGAAATCGGCGAAGGCGACTACTCGGGCCCAGGCGGCGCGCGCCTGGTCCTGCGCGACGCCCGCGTCGAGATCGCGATCCTCGAGACCGCTCGCGGCGGCATGTTGCGCCGTGGCCTCGGCCTCGAGCGTGCCGACGTCGCGATCATCACCAACGTCGCCGAAGATCATCTCGGCGAATGGGGCATCCACGATCTCGACGAGTTGGTCGAGACCAAGTTCATCGTCGCCAAGGGCACCCGCCACCTGGTGCTCAACGCCGACGATGCCAAACTGCGCGTTCGCCCGGATCGCGAGGGGCTCCACCGGATCTGGTTCAGCCTCGACTCTGAACCCCAAGAGACCAAAGCCAACGCCGCCACCGGCGGTGAGACCGCGGTCCTCGAGGGCAGCGAGCTGGTGGTGCTGGGACGCGACCAGCGGCGCGAGGTCATCGCCCGCTTGGACGAGGTGCCGATGACTCTCGGCGGCGCCGCCCGTCACAACGTCGCCAACGCCCTCGGCGCGATCCTGATCGCCCGTCGCCTGGGACTTTCCGTCCGGGCGATCCGCCAGGGCCTACGCGGCTTCGACTCCTCGGCCGAGGAGAACCCGGGCCGCCTTAACCGCTTCCAATTCGGCGGCGTCACCGCCATCGTCGACTTCGCCCACAATCCCCACGGCGTCGAGGCCCTGATGGAGATGGCCGCCGCCCTGCCGGCTGAGCGCCGACTGGTGGTCATCGGCCAGGCCGGAGATCGCGACGAGGAGTCGATTCTCGAGCTGCCGCGGATGGTTTGGAAGACGCGGCCGGATCTGGTGATCGTCAAAGAGCTGGCCAAGTACCTGCGGGGGCGCGAGCTCGGCGAGATCCCGGCGATGATGGAAGCCGAGCTGCGTCGCCTGGGTGCACCCGAGAGCGCCATCGAGCACGCAGACTCCGAGCTCGAAGCGATCGAAAAAGCACTCACCTGGGCGCGCGACGGCGATCTCTTGCTCTTGATCGCCCACGAGGAACGGCAGGCAGTTCTCGACCGGATGGCGCAGCTCCGGAGGCTCGGGTGGCAGCCCGGACGCGAGTTGCCGGTTGCCGATTGACCAGGCGATTCTCATAGGAGAGGCGCTCCGCCTCAAGAATTGGGCCGTAGCCAGAGGCCGGTCGACCCGTCTCTGGATCCAAGCCTTCGGCCATTCAGGAGAATCCTTGCGCGCGGCGCACTGTTAGCGTCCGATCGATGCCTCTTTCGGAAGTTTGCTTGCGCCTTCTAGGATAGAGGCCTGCGCGTGTAGGCCGCTCAACCACCACTCAACCAAGGGAGTTCAGATGGAGACCATCCTCAGCCGACGCACGATCACTACTCTCGCCGCCTTGTTGACCGTTTTCTTGACCGCTCCGGCCGCCTTTGGGCAGGCTGCCGAAACCCTCATCCTCTTCGATCCAGCCGCCCTGGAGACGCCGGAGAGCATCGTCTTCGATCGCCAGGACAACGCCTACATCACCTTGGCGCTGACCGGCGAGATCCGCAAGATCGCCCCTGACTTTTCGCAGACCTCTCTCGCCTTTGTGCCGCTCGGCGGGCCGTGTGCCCCGTTGCCATCTCTCGCCGCGGGCCTGGCCATCGACGCCGACGACCGACTCTTCGTCGCCGTGACGTCCTGCAACCCGGCCGACTCGGGCATCTACTCCGTCGATACGGATACCGGCGCCATCGAGCTGTTGGCCAACGCGCCGAGCAGCACCACGGTGTGGAACGGAATCGATGTCCATAAGGGCTGCCTCTACGCTGCCGACACGTTCGACGGCCTGGTGTGGCGGCTCGGAGTCGGCGAAGCCGACGAAGACAGCGATAGCGATTCCGGAAGCGACAGTGATTCGGATAGTGACAGTGATTCAGACAGCGACAGTGATTCAGACAGCGATGGCCTGCCCAGCTGTGATGCCGGCGAAGCGCCGGCAATCTGGGCCGATGATCCGCTGCTCAAGCAGGCGCCGAATATCCCCTTCCCCGGCCCCAACGGCCTGCAGTTCTATCGGGGAGACATCTACGTCGCCAACTCTTCGACCGGTGACATCGTCGAGATCCCGATCGAGCATGACGGCACCGCCGGTACGGCGTCGGTCTTCGCCACCGCCGCTCCCCTGGGCTGCGACGAATTCACCTTCGACATCCTAGGGCGCCTCTACTGCACCACGGACCCCTTCCAGACGCTCCTGCGACTGAGCGCGGACGGCACGGTCGAGACCCTGCTGGGTCCCGCGGATCTGCTCGACGGGCCGACGTCCGCCGCCTTTGGACGTCGCGGCACCAATAAGAAGAACCTCTACATCACCAACGCTGCCTTCCCCTTCTTTCCCAACCTCTTCCGGCCGAGCCTGATTCGGTTGCGGATCGACGTTCCTGGCGACCCGACGGAATTCTGATTCGCGTCGTTACGATTCACAGCCGGCCAGTCTGATCGAGTGGCCGGTTGAAAGCCCAGGCCTCGTCCTGGGCTTTCTTGTATATAGAAAGCAGGATCACGCCGTGATCGAAGTTTCGGAAGAAGTTTGAGAGACGGTGCACGTCGTGATCCGGGGGGCAGCGACTAAACCTTCCACCGAGATCCGCACCCAAAGAGGGGAGTCCGAAGTCACCCTGGGCCGGATCGCTCGAGAAGATCCGGCCCCTGGCATCCAGCTACGTTCCGGAGCCGTGGCCACCCGGTCACGCTCCAACGAGGAGGTACCTGATGAGCGATCCCCTGGCGCGGTATGACACCCCAGCGTGCATCGACGATTTCCGCAACAGCCGCCGGAAAAAAGCTCAGCTGAGAACGGCGTGGGACGCCGTGGTCGACGGCATCATGCAGCCCAACATCTCGGCCAATTTCTACGACCCCAAGGCCACCGTCGTCGGCAGAGCCAGGCGGGCCAGAGTCGAATGGACGGCCTTCCCGAAGCGAACCGAGGATCTGACCGTCTCGCTCAGCCAGAAATTCGAGCAGGCCGACGGACGTCCGAACGATACGGACGAGCGGCAATTCGAGTATTGCGAATGGTGCGTCGAGCGCGATCCGGCGACCCAGAAGATCCTGCGGATCACCTTCACCACCGAGTCTCGCGCTTACTTCCAAGAGCTCTGGAAGGTCGATCCGGACTGCGTCTGCGACCTCTACCGCAAGCACGTGAACCGCGGCGTGCAGCTCGAAGATCTGCACCTGCCGGGAGATCCCGCCGCCTACGATGTGCGCAACAAGTGGAACACGGGCAACGAGTACCTGCCCGATCGAGGCGGCTCGATGCACATGATCGTCGGCATCAACACCATCCCTTTGGCGGTCAATCTCGCGGGCGGTGCCGCGAGGAATCCGCGAGACGCCCCGACCCGGGGGGCTCACCATGCCGATCCGACGGTCATCCTCGCGGTGTCTCGAGTCGTCGGCAGGTTGCAGAAGCGCCTTTCGTTCACCAATCCGGTGGGCATCTACCTGCAAGAGCCGGAGTTCAACCGCATCGAGCTGCCGGCCGGAGCGCCGCGCGACGTCCACCCGAGAGATTTCTGGCGTGTGGTCCGGGGCAAGCGCAGCCGTGGCTGGGGACTCCGCGCGGTGTTTCGAGTGCCGGATCGATTCGGCTTCACGGTCAGCGACCTGAAGATCGACGGCCGGCCGATCAACCACGGCTCGCAGCTCGCCCGAACGGTGAAATCCGGCACCTACGTCACCCCGCTTCCCCATCCCTGAGCTACCCGAGAGACACCCATGAACATCAAGATCATCCCTAAGTCGTCCTTGCACATGACGTCGTCCTTGCTCATTACGTCGTCCATGCTCATCACGCTCGGCCTGTTGGCCGCTTGCAGCTCGAACAACGTCTTGCCGTCCGAAGCCTTCTCGTGCTCGAACATGCCCGTGCTCCAGCCCGGCGTGCCGTTCGACGTCGACCTGCCCAGCCACCCCAACGTCCAATGCTTCGCCTGGCAGGAGTTCATCGCCCTCAACTGGCCGGCCTTGACCGGCAGCCCCGGTCAGCCCGACACCAGCCGGGATGCCAGCACCTGGGGCGATCCCGGCGACATGACGCCGGGAGTCTGGGAGACCTACAAAGAGGCGCACGAAGTCTTCCTGCCGAACGCCGAACCTCCCAGCCCCTGGGGCGTCTCGGGTCTGGCGCGCAGTTTCGCGCCCAGCATGCGTATGCGTATGGCCGCGCCGCTGGCCGAGATCACCCAGGACAGCGGCACCCACGTCTTTCGCATGACGTCGAAGGTGTCGCCGCGCCTGGAGCGCGAAGATCAGGCTTTCGGCACCGGCTGGCTCACCGGCCAGAACCGCAAGTTGACCTACTACGACATCCGCATGAACCGGGTTGCGTTCGACTACATCGTCGCCAACCAGTTCTACGACGCCCGTCAGCAGGCCGGGCAATTCATCAATTTGCCGGCCGGCAGCACCGGCGCGGGCGCCACACCCGCCGCCGAGGGAGCGATCGAGATCAAGTCGGCATGGCTGGAGATGACCGGCATCCCGGCGGCCGATCAGCGTCGCTTCAGGACCACCCGCGCCTGCATCGCCGAGGCCAGCGGCTGTCGCTGGACGACCGTCGGTCTGGTCGGCCTGCACATCGTGCACAAGACCGAGACCTTTCCGCAATGGACCTGGGCGACCTTCGAGCACGTCGACAACGCGCCGGATCGCGAGGACATTCGCCAGGGCACCCTGCGCGGTTCCTACACTTACCACGATCCGAGCTGTTCGGCCGCCGTGTGCCCGCCCAATACCAACGACCCGGGCGGCGACCGCACGCTCCCCGTTCAGGTCGTGCGTCAGACTCCGATCGCCGAGGACGCCCGGGAGCTCAATGCCATCGTTCAGGCCGAGATCCGGCGTCAGAACCCGGATTCCGTCTGGCAGTACTATCAACTGGTCGACGTCCAGTGGCCGGAGGCCGGCGAGACCATCACCTCCCGCCGCAATCGTCCGCTGCCCCGGGGCGGCCCGCGCCCGACCTCCCTCGCCAACGCCACCCTCGAGACCTTCGTGCAGCATTCCACCTGCCTCGAGTGCCACCGCAACGCCGGAGCCGCGTCGCCGCCTTCCCAGGCCTCGGATTACAGCTTCTTATTCGAGATGGCAGACTCGAGCCCACCGCCGTGAGCCGGCTTCGGCGATCTTGACGCAGCGTCACCTCGCGACCAAGATCTGCCGATGAGCCTCGCCGACGAGTACAAAAGCCAGCTCGCCTGGCGATCCTGGACCACCATCCTCGAGGCGCTCCCGCGCCTCGAGGGCAGGTGGGTCCTGGATCTGGGGTGCGGCGTCGGCGACCAGGCCGCGGAGCTCGCGGCGCGTGGGGCGCACGTCATCGGCGTCGACGGCAACGACGAGCTGCTGGCCGAGGCGCGGTCGAAGGGCGTCCCGAACGCGGAGTTTCGGCGCGGCGATCTACGCGCCCTCGGCCGCTTCGAAGCGCCGATGGACGGCCTGTGGAGCAGCTTCACCGCGGCGTACTTTCCAGCCGACCTGCCCCAGGTGCTCAGCGCCTGGAAAGCGCATCTGCGCCCCGGCGCCTGGATCGCTCTCACCGAAGTCGACAATTTCTTCGCACATGAGCCCATCAGTGCCTATAGCAAGTCTCTGCTCGAGGCCTACGTCGGGGATGCCTCGAAAGCGGCCCGCTACGACTTCAACATGGGACGCCGGCTCGTGGAGCATGCGGAACAAGCCGGGCTTGACGTCACGCGCTCATTCACGGTCGAGGATCAGGAATTCTCGGCTCAAGGCCCCGTTCAAGACGGCGTCGTGGACGCCTGGCGCAGACGTCTCGATCGCATGCAGCTGCTTCGAGACTTCTGTGGATCCGACTTCGCTCGAGTTCGCCGCGAGTTCCTGGAATGCCTTGGACATCCCGATCACTCGACCGAGTGCCGAGTGCACGTCTGCCTCGCCACCGCCTGAGCAGGCGTGCCGTCGATCGTAGCGGCACCGTGGCGCCGAACCCGCGAAGCTGTTCAACGTCGTCCCGGGCGCTGGGAGCGCCGGCATCTTGCCGGCATTGAGGCGCAGTCCGTAGGACTGCGCCTCCGGCGGAACCTCCACTACTGAGGAATTGCACCGAATTCTGGTGAATTCAGGGGCGTTAATCTCTGGTATTATTAACTTCGTTACGGCGATGGAGGCCGGTGACGAAAAGGAGGTGAAGAAGCGATGGCCATCGGGTATCGAAGCAGAAAGCCAAGCCGCGACGCCTCGCCGTTAAGCTGTAGGGCGAAGGCGTCCGCCGGCGACGCGGTTCGGGGCCGCGTCGCCGGTCGGCTCGGGCTACTTGATGGGGCCCTTCAGGTCCCGTAACCACACACAAGAGGTATTATTTCATGCAAAGAAGAATGGTAGAAGACCGAATCGAGTCGGCCGACCTGGTCGACGCGACGTTCGGGGCACACGGAGGCGATCTCGCCGCCAAGCTGGTGGAGCGCTACGTTTCCCAGCAATCGGAGGGTGAGCCGCCGTTCGATTACCAGGCGCACCTGAATCATCTCAGGAACGACCTGGCGACAGCCAAGGAGGAGTTGGACGCGTCCAACCTCCTCCACGTTCAGAAGCTCGGGGAGGTCGTCGAGCTCCGACAGGAGCGCGACCGCCTCGTCGAGGGTGAGCGCGGGAAGTTCAAGACCGTCCGTCAAACGGTCGAGGGGCTCTACGGCTCTGAAAAGGGCTTCCCGTTGGCTGGCGTCTCGGGGCGGACGCCCCGTGGCGCCAAGGGGTTGGCGCGGCAGATGCGGCAGACGGCGGACTTTCTCGCCGGTCGCAGTCGGGCCTTGCCGCCGATCGAGATCGGCGGCATGCAGATCGACCCCGCGTTGATGGCCGTAGATCTCCGGGACCGAGCAGGCGGTCTTCGAGTTGTGCTGGTCACTCTCGAAAGGGTGCGCAAGGAGTCCCAGGGATGCCAGAAGGTCAAGGACCGGGCGATGGCCCGGTTCGATCTGACCTTCCTCTGGGTCGCTCGCATCCTGGAGGGTCTGCTCAACCTGGTGGGCGAGTACGAGCTCGCGAACCGGGTTCGCGAATCCGTGCGGCGGACCACCCGCCGGCCGGTAGATGACGGGGACGGTTCGCAGGCCGAGTCGTCCCCCGAGTCGGAGGAGGGTCAGCCGGCCGCTGACGATCCGCCGGCGGATTCTTCGACCGATCCCTGATCTCGGCGTTCGATCGCTGAATCAGTTCATTGCCAGATGAGCCCAGGGTCGCCCAGCGACCCTGGCGTTTCCCGGGCGGTCGGTTTCCGGCCGCCCATTTTCTTGCCCGCCCTATCATCGGCTGTTCTGGTCTAGGGATCGTCCGCCGTCGGATCTTCCAGCGGACGCTCGAGCAACCGATCAGCCACCAGGCGAAGGATCTGGGTGCCCTCGTCCGACAGCTCGCGAGCTTCCTCGAAATTCTCGCGCTCGACTTCGAGCGCCGCCTGGTAGAAACAGAGTTCTGCCACCACCACCGGATGCGCCTCGTCGCCGGCCTGGTCGAGAACCTGGGCCGCGCGAGCGAGCTGGCGTTCGGCCTCGTCGAGATTGCCGACCCCGCATTGAGCGTAGCCGACCACCGCGCTGGCACGTGCATAGATGCTGAAGTCAGCTTCCCCCAGACGGTCTTCAATCGCCTGCAGGGAGGCGAGGGCGAGCGTCGCGAGCTCGAGCGCCCGGACGGGCTCCCGAGCCTCGACCGAGGCCGTGCACAGCCGGTTGAAGAGCGCCGGTGTGTGGTAGCGCGGTGCCTGGCTCTCGACCGCCCGCATTTGAACCTCGAAAGGCAGATCCTTGATCCAACGCCAGAGATTGCGCGCCATCGTCGACTCGACCATCATCGAGCCGTCCTCCGGCTGGCTCATCTGCTGGTAGCTGGCACAGACTAGTTTGCCGAGGCCGAAGAGCTGTTCCGCGAGCATCTCGGCCTGCTCGGCGGGCAGCTGACCCGCGACCGCCCGACGAATCGCCTGCCGGCTCACCATCTCGTCCGGCACCGGCACCGGTTCCTCGGCCGCGGGCGATCGCGCGGCTTTGCGAAACTTCCCTGGGCTCTTGCCGCTCCACTTCTTGAACGCGCGGCTAAAGCTACCCGGCGACAGGTAGCCGACCTGGATTCCGATGCGCCAAACCTCGAACTTGGAGCTTGTCAGCAATCGCCCGGCCAGCTCCATGCGAGCTTCCAGCACGTAAGCCCAAGGAGAGAGGCCCAGCTCTGAGGAAAACTGGGTCGAGACGTTCGGATCGCGCTGGCCGGCCGCGCGCAACATCTGCTGGACGTCGAGGTCGGGATCAAGCAAACGCTCCTCGATCACCTCGAGCAGCTGCGCCACCCGCACCGACGCTCTCTGGCGATCCGCGCGGATACGCTTGAGAGTATCTTCCGCCAGGCGGAGGCAAAGGTCTCTGGCTGGGTCTCCCATTCTGCTCAGGCGCTTCAGGGTACGGACGAGATCATTTCACGGCAAGGCCGCGAGATGGATTGGCCACCGTGGCAGTGACGATTTCAAGTTGAAAATTGCGTCTGTCACGGTGACAGCGACGATTTCAGATCTGCAGAAGCGCCTGTCACGGTGACAGCGACGATTTCAAGTTGAAAATTGCGTCTGTCACGGTGACACCAACGATTTCAGATCTGCAGAAGCGCCTGTCACGGTGACAGCGACGATTTCAGATCTGCAGAAGCGCCTGTCACGGTGACACCAACGATTTCAAGTTGAAAATTGCGTCTGTCACGGTGACACCAACGATTTCAAGTTGAAAATTGCGTCTGTCACGACGATTTCATATCGAGAAGGGTTGCGCCGAGCGGGACACGGCCTCCAGTGTCATTGTCCGTTTTCAGAAGAAAAAGCAAAAACAATTGGCAGCCAAGACTATTTACCAGGTAAGATCGCGTCCAAATGTCGAAAGATGACCCGCATCACGATGCCTTCAAGGCGGCGGTAGCCGCAACACGCGCACGCATCCGGCGCGATCGAGCACGAGCACCGAAGGCCCTCAAGAAGGTGTTCACTGTCGTTGCCGCCAAATTACTTCACCCCTCGCTGAACGCTACCCGGGCGTGGAGGGCCGCGGGCGTCAAGGATCGCTCGTTGACGGCGCAATTTCGCGACTACAAGGGAGTCTCGCTCAAACAGTACATCGACGCCCGCCGGGTCGAAATGACCAAAGTTCTGATGGAGACCACCTATCTCGATCTCTCCTCGATCAGCGAGAGGATCGGCTACACTCACTACCCGACATTTACTGATGCCTACAAGAGGCAGAATCACATACTGCCATCCGACGTGGAGCGCGAGTACCTGGCGCCGCCCGAAGTCGACGATGCGACGTCACTCAGGGCCGGTCGCGGTTTGCTCGACGTGGATGCGTTCGTGCGTTTCGTCAGTGACTTACTGCCGCTGTATCCAGCGGCACAGGATCGCGTCCACGTCGGGCCGTGCCCCGAGCCGTTGATCATCATCGACGGCGCTAGCGACGACCGGATGAAGGCCGAGGAGCTGTGGCGCAAGATCCGTGATTTGCCGTTCACGGAGCAGTGCCGGAAGGCACGGAGGCATCTCTTCTGCTCGACGGTGTTCTTCGACCTGCTGCGCAAGAAATCCATCCTGGTAGGACGAAAGAGTCGCCGGCGGGCTATCGAGGTGGCCAAGCTGATGCTGGTCAGCCTGGAAAGAAGCGATAAGGTCTTCGAAGAGCGGATTCACGACTTACGTGCATTCGCCTGGGCATGGATCGGCAACGCCTACCAGCTGGCGTTTGATCTCTCGGCGGCCGCGGAGGCGTTCGAGAAGGCCGACCAGGAGTGGGCCAGGCCCAGGGCAAAGCCCGATCTCTTGGTGTTGGCCGATATTTGCCGACTCAAGGGAATACTTCTGATGAGGCGGCGCGAGTACGTCCAGGCCACTGAAGCACTGGATCACGCTTGCTCCCTGTTCCAGCAGTTGGATGAGACGCGCGGCGAGGCGAGGGCGTTGATCAAACGAGCGGTGATTCACATCTATGCAGGCAAGCTCGGCAAGGCCATCGATGATCTTCGGGAAGCCATGGGCTTGATCGACGAGGATCAGGAGAAAGATTGGGCTCTCGCCGTCCGGGGCAATCTGGCCCTCGCCCTGATACGAGCTGGCGAAGCCGAGAGTGCCGCGAAGGAGCTGAAGCAGGCACAAAAACTGTCTCGCCATGTTGAAGATCCATTAGCCACAATCACACTCGACTGGATCGAGGGTGATCTGGCCGAACTCCTGGGCGATCTGGAGAAGGCGAACGATTGCTATACAGTCGTGCGCACACAGATCTGCCGTATAAAGCATTCGAGATACCTTGGCAGGATTTCTGTTGATCTCATGGCCATCCACGCGCAGTTGGGGGAATGGAAGACCGTCGAAGACTTGGCTGTCGTCACGCTTCCGATTCTTAACGAGATGCACCTCCACAGTGAAACGATCGCGGCCGTGGATCTCCTGGCGGAAGCCGTCAAGGCTGGCAACCTTTCACGCCGCCTCTTGCAGGATCTGCAGGTCGCCCTGCGGCAAGATCCTCTGACCATGTAATCCGAGGCGGGACGCAATATAGCCAACCCCGCCCCGGGTTGTACCTCATCTATCCCTCAGGGACGATGCCGGGAGCTGCACCAGCGCGGACGGCTGTCTGTGTCTTCACTGCTCTCTCCTTTCGGTGTTGCACCCCCGGGGTGCGTTGGCGGATTGGCCTCGCTTTAGCGGGGCTCACGGCAGGCACTTGCTCATCTATCCCTCAGGGATGTAGGCGGCAGCTGCGCCAGCGCGGACGGCTGTCTGTGTCTTCACGGCTCTCTCCTTTCGGCATTGCACTCCAGGATGCGTTGACGGATTGGCCTCGCTTTAGCGGGGCTCACGGCAGGCACATTGCCCGCTGATGGACCACTTTACCGAGCCAAATCCAGTCCTTTCCCTGACAAATCCCGAATTGCAGCTGCCTGCTGAAACAGCAGCCCAGACGTTCTCCGGGGAGATCCGGCATTGAAAATGCCCCGACATATGGGATTTTCGGGGCGCAGGGATCTGGAAGAGAGAGGCCATGCCAAGAAGGAATGTCGACAGAGACCTCAGCCGCATCCTGACGCTGCTACGTCACCGCATCCGCGAGCGAGGCTTCACCCAGCTCGAGGTGCAGGCAACCATGGGATGGGGGCGCAGCTATATCAGCCAGCTGCTGACCCAGCAAAAGTCGATCCGTATCGACCAGGTCCTGCAGATTCTCAAGGTCATCAACGTCGATCCCGCTGACTTCTGGAGCGAGATCTACCCCGGCGGCCGTTTCGGCGAACACCGTCCCGTCAGACCGGCCCGTGAGGCAGCGCCGTCACCCTTCCCGGATTCCGCCGACGTTGAAAGCGGCCTACGCCGCATTCGCATTTTGTACGACGGCATCGTGTGGGTCCTCACCCATAAGAACCTGATCTCGGCTGACGCTCTGGAGGCCGCCATTGAAAGAGTGCAGGGACAGAAGGGCTGAGTAAGCCCCCGCGATGGCTTGTTTCCTGGCAATCAGCGACGCCGCGAATGAGTGCTTCATCTGCGGCGACCCGGTGCCGGCCGGTCTGGTCGGGCACTCCGACGACCTGCCGCCGCGGCCGATCTGCGACGCCTGCCTGGCAGGACGCGACGGGCGCCTGACGAGGGTACTGATTCTCATCGAGGGCATGCGTGCGGTCTCATGCCTCATGAATCCCGGCGGCGATCCGGAGCGCCTGGCCAGGGAGGTGCGCGAATTGCTGGGGCTCATCAAGACCTGTTTGCCGCCGCGGGGCCGCGGCTGATGCCCTGCCAGGTGGCGCGGCTGCTCACCGAGACCGACTGCGGCGTCTGCGGGCGCACCGTGCCGGCCGGCTACGCCGTCATCACGAATGAGCCGGAGTTCCCCGTCTGGCTGGTGGTCTGCATGGACTGCACCAGCGGTCTGGGAGGCCTATGGGTGGCCGAGGCGATGTTCGACTTCAAGGGCTTGGAGTGGCCTGCGTGCGACGAAGAGCAGGACCTGCAGCGGATAACGTAGACTATGTCATGGCACGTGACGTCAGCGTTCATGAGATAACGATGAAGACGGTACCCAAACGACGTGAGCATGAGCCTCCTGCTGCTACCGCTCGGATGGGATGGCGATATCACCACATGGGTGTTCCGACGTCTACGCCGCGCCGCGGGGAACGATACCTGCCCCACCTCAAGATGTTCGTCTGCGGGTTTGAGAGCAGTCCGTTCGGAATTGAATGGATGCGTTTTGAACCCGACAGTCCGGTATCGGAGCTTGTTAAGTCGGTACCCCACCTCGCGTTCGAAGTAGACGACCTCGAAGCCGCGGTGGCGGGAAGACAGTTGCTGGGGGATATAAGTTCACCCTGCGAAGGCGTTCGGGTTGCGATGTTCGTGGATGATGGCATACCCATTGAGGTGCTGCAGTTTGACGAGCCGACCGAAAGGCACACTTGAATGACTCAAAAGGGCGGCTCTTTGTCGCGGTGACCCGTGTCGCCGGACTGGCTGTTGAACCGCGATAGGCCAATCACTGCCACCAGCCCAGCCCCTGCTCCTCCGGGTCGTCTCGAAATTGCGTCAGGCCGTCGCCGGCAAGGGGATTCTCGCCGCCCTCCAGCGCCTTGATCCAGTCGCTGCGCAGGGCCTTGGACTGCTCGGACCAGTCGTCCGGGTTGGAGAGCTCGAGGGAGGCCCGTAGGTCGGCGGCCGCGCCTTCGAGGTCACCGAGGATCGCCCGGGCGACCCCCCGGCTGTCGAGCACCGCGTAGTTCTCAGGTGCCAGCGCCACGGCACGGTCGCAGGCTGGGAACACCTCACGAGCCAGCCCCCACAGGCTGCCGTTCCAGCAGATATTGTTGTTCTCAGAATCGGCCGCCTCTTCGGCCACTTTCCGGGCGATCGCTCTCGCACCCTTGGTCTCGCTACACTCGAAGAGCACCTGCGCCTCCTTCAATCGGTAGACGGGAAAGCTGGGCATCAGATCACGGGCGGCGCGGACGTGGGTCAGCCCCGTCGGTGAGCAGCCGTCGATCCGGCGCAGGACTTCGGCGAGACGGGCCCTGGCCGGGGCAAAGCCCGGGTCGAGGGCGATCGCCCGCTCGAGGTGCTGTTTGACGGTCGCCAGACCCTCCGGCGACCGATCATTGTAGAACCGCAGCACCGCGAAGCCGTAGTGCGCCAGGGCGTCCGCGCCTTCCAGGGCGACGGCGCGTGCCAGCGCCTGCTCGGCCTGCTCGTATTCACTGTTGAAGGCGTGCAGGAGACCGGCCGCGACGTGGGTCTCGACCCGCGCGGACGCGCCCTCGAGCGCGGCGGCGACAAGTCCGGAGACGTCTCTCGTCCACATGCCCTCCACCAGGTAGAGAGCCGCCAGGGCGGCGGCTTCGGCGCGCGGCAATTCGCGAAGCTCGAACTCTTCCTTCGCGACCGGCGCCGGAGGCGGCATCTTGGTGTAGGGGAAGGAAACTTTGCGGATGTAAGCCTTGACGCGCGATCGCAGGTCTTCGAGGTCGCCGAAGGCCCCGACCGCCGCATCCCCACTCGACTCGCCGGCGTTGATTCGCCGCAGATAGTCGACCACTTGCTCCCGGCCCTTGCCCGAGCTGTCGCCGACGATCAGGTAGTGGGTCAGCGCCCAGGACTGGGCGTAGAAGCGCTGAGCTTCGTAGTCGCGGCTGTAGTGCGTCGAGGATCGCTCGGCGGCCATGAGCTCCTCGAGCGGCAGCAGCTGGCCGACGCGGGCGGTCTCGAGCCGGTCGGCGTCCGGGCGTCCCACCTCGGCCGTTCCTTTGCTCAGGCGCGTGGTCCCCCAGTAGGTGGCCAGGCCTTCGTTGAGCCAAACCGGCACCTTCAGCCGGGTTTTATGGACCAGGAAGTGGAAGTACTCGTGATAGACGGTGCTGTATCGGCCTTCCGCGACCATCTCGGCGCGAATCACCACCTGGGTACCGGTCGGAGTCTTGCGAAACACGCCCGCCGGCCGGACGCTGCCCTTCCGCTCCCAATACGCCGGCAGAAAGCGCTTCATCGTCCGCTCGCCGTTGATCGCGAAGACCCGCAGCGGTGGCCCTGATTCCACAAGCCGGCCGGGCAAAGCTTGGCGGAAGATCTCGCGGATCTGCTCGAAATGCTCCGCGGTCTCGATCGCCGGACGCCGCCCGGCGTTGCTGACCACCACGAAATGCGGTGAACGCACCTCCAACCACTTGCCGGACAGGCCGGACGCCAGCACGGCCGGCGCGCACCAGGCTACGAACCCGAAGACGGCGGCGGTCGCGGCCAGACCGCCAGCTCTCAGGCTACCGTTTCCGAATCTAGGACGGTGGGCGATCCTTCCCATGGTCTTCCTCCTTGGTAACTACAAGCATCACAGCATAAGTAACACGATCAGTTCGTCCCAAACGGACATTTTGAGGTGTTTCTAGATGTCCAACGCGCCAAGGATTGTACTACCGTCGTTGACTACAATCGTTCGGCCAAAAGTCTTGGCGGCCCGATTGCGGGCGCCTGCCCCGCTGTCGGGGCATACACAAGGATGTTGGTGTCGATGAAGGCTCTAGCGCTCATAGAGCTCTCCGCGACTCGCCGGCTGTGCCCATTCGAGATCGAATCCGCTCTCAAGGCGATCTAGTGCGCGGCGTTTCGCTGATCCGTATTCGCGATTTCGTCGGGTTAGCTTTTCGAGCTCCTGCGCCATAAGTCGGCTCAGCGATGTTCCCATCCGAGCAGCAAGCCCTTTGGCCTCCCGAGCAAGCTCGGCGTCAATCCTCAGCGTGACGTTGGTCTTCATTGGCTGCTAGCGTACGACCTGACGCTCACACTGTCAAAGGCTGAAATCTAAGGCAGCAACTGCTCCTAGCGAAGCCTTCGGCATCAAACCGCCGAGCTCTTCGCCCTGAAAGGGCGAAACTCCAGGTGGCGATGGCGTCAGGTTCCGCCCCTCCGGGGCGGGGGGATGGGGGATCGCCCACCCGGGGCTCGCTCCGCCTCGCCAGGGCTCGGTGTCGCGGCCCCGGGCTAGACGATTTGACCCCTCCGGGGCCAGGCTTCCAACCAGATCGAAAACTTGACTCTACTGTTAAGAAGGAGACCTTTGAAAATGTCTAGCTCCACCCGACGCCCGGGAGCTCCAGTCCCGTCGTCTCTTCAAAACCACACAAGCGATTCATCCAGTGCACCGCACCGCCGGCGGCGCCCTTGGTGAGGTTGTCGATCACCGAGAAGACGACCGCCCGGCGCCCCTCGGCGGTGACGCTGATGCGACAGCGGTTGGTAGCCACGACCTCTTTGAGAAGTGGGGGTTTGACGCCGACTGAGACAAGGGGTGAGTCGTCGTAGAAGTCAAGATACTCCAGGGCCAACTCTTTGGCGGTCATCTCACGCTTCAGGTCAAGATGGACGGTGGCGTGAATGCCGCGGCTCCAGGGCCCTGAATGGGGGACGAAGACGACTTCGGGACGCTCGCTGCCAAGACGGCCTAGCAGCATTTCCATCTCCGCCGCGTGACGGTGGGTCAAGGGCGAGTAACCTTTGAGGTTGCCGTGACGCTCCGGATGATGAGTGGTCGCCGAAGGCGTTCGCCCGCTGCCGGTCGAGCCGGTGACCGCCGAGACGCGGTAGCAGGGCTCGGCCAAATCCATGGCCTGGGCCGGCGCGCAGGCCAGGGTCACCGCGGTGGTGAAGCAGCCCGGGTTGGCGACGGCACCGGTGGGTGTCTCGGCGGTGAGCTCCGGCAGGCCGCAGAAGAAGTGGTCATAGCGATGTGGCGCGGTGTGCGCTTCGCCATAGACCCGCTCGTAGTCGGCGGGCGTGGGCAGACGGAAGTCGGCGGAAAGGTCGACGAGACGCAGATCGGTGCCGCTCTTTTCGGCGGTGTCCAGGAGCGCGTCCAGACGGGCCGCAGTCTTGCCGTGGGGCAAGCAGGAGAAGACGGCGACTGGGGACGACTCGAGTAAGGCGTCGAGCTCCTTGTCGGTGGCGAAGTGGAAATCGCCCCAGACTCCGCGCAGGTGCGGAAAGGTCTCCGTCACTGGCTCGCCGTCCCGCGAGCGGGAGACGGCGGTGGTCAGCCGCAGATGCGGATGGAATGCGAGCAGACGCATCAGCTCGCCCGCGGCGTAGCCGGTCGCACCGAGAACTGCGGTGGGGATCGCGTGGGCGCTCTCAGACGGTCGCACCGGCGGGGCCCCCTACCGACTCGCGAACGTGGTCCAGCACGTGCCGAGCCAGCTCGGTGGCTCGGGTGCGGGCGTTGAAGGCGGCGACGCCCATGCGTTTACGGATCAGGTCGGTGCCGGCGACGTTGTCGGTGGCCGGGCCGGTGACGACGGTGGTCGCCAGGCCGAAACGTTCGGCGAGCTGACGGTGACCTCCCCAGGCGCCCACCGGATCGTTGGCCGCCAGGACGACGGCGGTGAAGGCTTCACGGAGATCCTCGGCCTCGAGAATGGCGTCGACGCCGTAGTCGCCCATCAGGCCGTCGCCGAGCTCGAGCACGATGATGTCGGGCTCGGAGGCCGCGAGCGCTGAGAGCATGCTGCGGGTGAGCGCCGGGGCGTTGGATCTTTGAGTGGTGACGACACCGAAGTCGGTGAAGATCAGGGTCTCGCTGGCTCCGGCATCGACCATCGCATGCACGTCACGCCGCAGGCTGACGCCGGTGGCCTTGGCCGCGTGGACCGTGAGCCGCTCGCGCGCCAGCTCTTGAATCAGACTGGCGCAGGCCAGGGTCTTGCCCGAGTTCATGCTGGTGCCGACGATGGCCACCACCGGCACCCCGCGGGTGTCGAGTCGGTCGACCAGGGGTCGGGCGTCCTGACGAATGCTGGCCGGCACGCCGATTCGCTCGCCCAGGTAGGGAAAGTGCAGCACCTGCCCCAGGACCTCGCAATCGAACGGCGGCCCGACGTCAGGGTTCGACGACGTGCAGATACCCAGGCAGCCGCCGACGTTGAGCATGTGGATGACGTCGCCGGTGGCGAGGGTCTCGGGCAGGTGCCCGGCGTAGCCCATCAGCGCCCGCCGGTGGCCGAGGGCGCCGGCGATGATATCGCCGACCTTGAGCAGCGAGAAGCGACCGGTGGTCAGCTCGAGCTGATTGTAGGTCGACTTGCGCGTCAGGATACGCACGGCGACCACGTCGCCCTCCTGGCAGGGGTAGGTGCTGCCCAGCTTGACCTTTCGTGGCAAGTCGCAGTTCAGGGTCACCGAAGCGATCTTGTCGAGTACCGCGGATCTCATCGCGGTACTATAACCCGGTGAAGCACTCCTGGTTCCTCTTCGCATGGCTGCTCGTCGCCACGCCGGCGCTCGCCCAGAGTGTCGAGCAGCATCTGCCGTTGGGCAAACCCGTGGAGATCGCGCTTTGGGGTGCTGATCTACGGATCTCCCTGCAGCCCGGAGCCGTCCCCCATCTCGAGGCTCACGCCGTCATCGTCCAGGAGGGAGCCGGAGAGGCCGTGCCTGCCGAAGGCCCGACGGTCGAGCTACGCGAGGACGGCGCGGGCTTGAAGATTTTGCGTGCGGCTGGCTCAAAGACCGTGCGCCTGCGCGTCGATGTAACACTCGATCTGACCCAGCAGGTGACGGTCACCGGCAAAGATCTCGACGTGAACGTCGAGGCGCCGCGAATCGACTTTCGACGGATGGAGATGCGGCGGAATATGGCTCTGGAGCGTGGCGAAGATCAGGAGGCTCCAGACTGGACTGACGTCACGCTGCAGATCGAGAATTCGCGGGCCGATCTCACCGCGATCTCCGGCGGGACTCTCCGGGGACGTAACTCCTGGTTCGTCGTTCGGCAGAGCGCCAATCAACTGAGGGTCGAGCTCGAAGGCGGCGCCGCGGAGCTCAGGGCGCATCGCGGTGTCCTCGGGCTCGACGGGCGGGGTGGTGAGATCAAGTTGCACGACACCATGGGCGAGGTCAGCTTCCAGCTGAACGGATCGCGCTTGGAGATCTCGGACGCCGAAGGCAAGCTTGAAGGCAAGGCCGAGGCCGGAGCGGCCCTGCTGCTCTATGACTGGGGCGGTCATCTCGAGATCGAGAGCAGCGGCAGCCTGTTGGAGCTGCGAAACTTCAGGCCCGGTAATCAGCAGCTGAACGTCTTTGCCGACGATTCGGACGTGACCGTCGAGGCCATGGAGTCCGGCCAGCTGGACCTCGACCAGACGGGCGGCAAGCTGCGCGTGCTGGACGTCCACGGAAAGATGAAGTTGATGGCGAGCCAGGAAGCCGATATCGAGCTCGAACGTCTCAAGGGTTCCTGGAAGTGCATCGCCGAAAACAGCACGGTAGTGGCCGACGAGGTCGAACTTCTCGACGTCGAGCTCACTAGCGCGGAGCTGCGGCTTGCGGATGTGGTGGAGCTTCGCCTGACAGCGAACGGATCGGAGGTCGTCGCGACCGATCTGAAGCGGATCAGCCAGGCCCTGTTGATCGACTCGGGGGCTGATTTCGAGCTCAATGAAGGATCCCATGCTCAAGTCGAGACCCGGGGCGAGAGTCAGGTTGCGGTCAGCATGCCGATGCCGTGTTTCGTCTTGACGCCGAAGCGAGACGAGGAAGCCGACCCGGTGCCGGACGTCTCGGGGTGCACCCTGGGCGGCAACGTCGGCCGAATCGATCCGGAGGCTCCCAGGCCGTCGTTTCTCACCCTCACCCAAGACGGCGAGTCGGTGCTCGAAGTCCGTGGCATGTGATGGCGAAGCGCATGGATCGGCCTGAGCGCGAGCGGCTGTCGCCCTGGCTGTTGGCAGTGGCTTTGGGGCTCGCGATGGTGTCGAGCTCGAGCGCTATTGCCCAGGAGCCGCCGCCTCCAGGGTCAGGAGTCGAGAAGGCGCTGGCCGACGCCGAGGCGCAGCTGGCCGCCGGTGAGCCGCAGATCTCGGAGAGCGTCATTCGAGGCGCCCTTCTGGAAGCCTGGCACCTGCTCGGCCTGCTGGCGGTCGCGGACGGTGATCTGCCCGCGGCCCGCGATGCTCTCGAGAGATCGACGGTCCAGGCGGCGGTCGGTATCTTGTCTCCGAGGATCGATCTCGCCCTGGTCCTGCACCAGCTCGGGGAGGTCGCCGGCGCACAGCAGCGCCTGCGCGCTCTCACCCGGCAGTTCCGCTCCGAGCCGCGGGTCTGGCAGGTGTTGGTCGACACGCTGATCGCCGACGGTCGCCTGGAGGAAGTCGAAGAACAGCTGGAAGATCTGCGCCTGGTCCTGCCGGAAGTCGCCGATGGGCTCCGGGATGAATTGGCCGGTCTCGAAGACTCGGCACAAGCGCAGGAGGCCCGCCGGCCGCGGGTCGATCTCAGCCGACTGGGCTCCGTATCTCAGGACCCGGAATCGTCGGAGGCGCGCGAGCGACTCGGGTCGACTCTCACCCGGATGATCGCGCGGGCCCAAGAAGCCCTGGAGTCGATCGCCGGAGCCCGGGCTTCGGCGCCTGACCGTCTCGAAGACCTCTTGGGCTCTCTACCGGAGTCGTTGAATCAGGTGGTGCAGGCGGTCGAGCAAGGGCAGGTTCGAGATGCCGCCGGACTGCTGCGGCGAGCCCAGAAACAGGGGCACGAGTCTCCGGAGGCCTCGGGGTTGTTGAGCCTGGTGCAAGGCGCCGGCGGGAACAGCGTCCGAGCCCGCCTCGAGCTGGCCCGGGTCGCCGGCCGCCGGGGCGCCTCCAAGGCCGCGCTGGCTCTGCTCTCGGAGGCCCGTCAGCGAGCTCCGAGCTCTGAAGAGGTGCTCGCGACCCAGGCCCGGGTCGCGGTGCGCGTGGGGTTGAACGACGTCGCGCTCCGGGCTCTGGAACCGCTGGTCGGCATCTTCCCGCGGGTCGCCGAGTATCCTTATCTGCTCGGTGTCGCCCGCGGTCGGCTGGGTTTGACGACGGAAGCCGTCGAGGCTTTTCAGCAGTCGGTCGAGCTCGCCCCACGGGAGCCGGAGTATCGTTTCGCTCTGGCCGAGGCGCTGAATGTCGAGAAACGTTTCGACGAAGCGGAGGAGCACCTGGTTCGCGTTCTCGAGACTTCGCCGGAAGATCTCGCTGCGATCGCCGCGCTGGCGCAGGCTGAAGAGGGGCAGGACAAGCTCGAATCCGCGGAACAGCATGCGCGAGACGTCCTGGCGAAGGCTCCCGAACACTCGGCGGCTCACCTGGTGATCGGCATGGTGCGCATGAAACAGGAGCGCTACGCGGAAGCCCGAGTCGCCCTGGAAAGCGCGCTGGCCGGCGATCCCGGCGACGCCAAGACGCATTATCAACTGAGCCTGGCCTGCATGCGGCTCGGGGATCGGGAGGCCGCCAAGCACCATCTGGATCTCTACCGCGCGGCGCAGGCGGGGGACGAAGGGCAGGAGAGTCAGCTGACCCTGGAGTCCGGCACGCCGCCGGCCGGCGGGAATCCCAGATGAGATGCAGGGCGAGATGCTTCGTGTAGGGGCGTACGGCCTTACGCCTGCGCGGCCTGAGCTTCACACCGGGCTCCTAGCCGTCATCCTGGCATTCTGGAGTCTGGCACCGGTGATGGCGCAGCCCGGAGAATCGCCGCCCAAGAAGCCGATGGCCGCGGAGCCGCCCGCTAAACAGGCTGTCTTCCTCGACGTCACCGAGCGCTCCGGGGTGGATTTCGCACAGCCGCCCTCCCCGGACGTGAAGTACATCGTCGAGGCCGCCAACGGCGGCGTGGCGCTCTTCGACTACGACCGTGACGGCTTGCTCGACATTTACCTCGTCAGCTCCCTGACCGCCGCCACGGTCGGCGAGCCGGAACGCTGGCCGAGCGCGCTCTATCGCAACCTGGGTGACGGCAAGTTCAGAGATGTGGCGAAGGCCGCCGGCGTCGCCGAGACCGGCTGGGGGGTCGGCGTCTGTGTCGCCGATGTCGATGGTGACGGCTTTCAGGATTTCTACGTCACCGGCCTCGAGCACAATCACCTCTTTCGCAACAACGGCGGCAAGAGCTTCACCGACATCACCGCCGAGTCCCAAGTCGAGGGCGGCGGCTGGTCGACGGGCTGCGCCTTTGCCGATTTCGACCGCGACGGCGACCTCGACCTCTTCGTCAGTCGCTACGTGACGGTCAGCCTCAAAAATCTGCCGGAATTCGGTAAGGGACAGTTCTGCATGTATCGCGAGATGCCCGTGCACTGCGGCCCCCGCGGTCTGCCGGGGATCTCCGACCTCTTCTTTCGCAACGACGGCGACGGGCGCTTCACCGAGGTGAGTCGAGAGATCGGCGTCGGCGATCCGGACAAGCTCTACGGCCTGGGGGCGGTGTGGTTCGACGCTGATGCCGACGGTTGGCTCGATCTCTTCGTGGCCAACGATACGACCCGTAACTTCCTCTATATGAACAAGAAGGACGGCACCTTCGAGGAGCTCGGCCTGCTCATGGGGGTCGCGGTGAGCGAGGACGGTGAGCCCCAGGGCTCGATGGGTATCGCTGTAGGCGATTACCTCAACGAGGGCAAGCTGAGCCTTTTCGTGACCAACTTCGCTGAGGAATACAACGCCCTCTATCGCAATGCCGACGGCTATTTCACGGACGTTTCTTTTCGTTCCGGGACGGCGCTTTCGAGCCTGCGCTACGTGGGCTGGGGCACGGCATTTCTGGACTACGACAACGATGGCTGGCTCGACATCCTGATGGTCAACGGCCACGTCTATCCGCAGGTCGCCGACCTCGAGCTCGACGCCATCGCGCCCTATCGTCAGCGGCGCCTGCTTTACCGCAACCGTCGAGACGGCACCTTCGAAGAAGTCGCAGAGAAGGCCGGTGGGCCGCTACTGGCGGAGCGGGTGAGTCGCGGCACGGCGATCGGCGATCTCGACAACGACGGCCGGCTCGACGTGGTGATCAACAACCTCGTCGGCAAGGCCGAGGTCTGGTCCGTCGTCTTTCC
>JAAUXY010154715.1_pt1 | contig 35908 bp, 25 predicted proteins | sample 7278121 | NCBI WGS metagenome assembly JAAUXY01 (sample SAMN14350117, study PRJNA611818) | marine sediment metagenome | isolation source: surface marine sediment (1.8m) | place: French Polynesia: Moorea | collected 2018-08
CACCGGTACCTGCACTTTCTCCCGGTCTCGACGCAGGGACACTTCGACCTTGCCCTCTTTCAGGCCGCGCTGGCCGATCACCACTCGAACCGGGATACCGATCAAGTCGGCGTCGTTGAACTTGACGCCAGGGCGCTCTTTGCGATCGTCATAGAGCACCTCGATATTGTTTCCGAGGAGCTCGTCGTAGAGCTTCTCGGCGGCCTGAGCGACATCTTCGTTCTGAGGTCCGAGGGTGATCAGTAGCACCTCGAAGGGCGCCAGCGGCCTCGGCCAGATCATGCCGTTCTCGTCATGGCCCTGCTCGATGGCGGCGGCGATGGTGCGGCCGATACCCAGGCCATAACAACCCATGATCATCGGCCTGCCGGCCCCCTGGTCGTCGAGAAAGGTGCTGCCCATGCTCTCTGAGTACTTGCACCCTAGCTTGAAGATGTGGCCGACCTCGATACCGCGGGAGAGCTCGAGTGCCGCGCCCGAACGCGGACAGGGATCGCCGTCGCCGACCAACAATAGGTCGACCCATTCGGCGGGCTCGGCGTCGCGGCCCCAATCGACGTTCAAGAAGTGAGCGTCGTCGGCGTTGGCGCCGCAGGCAAAGTGCTCGAGATCGCGGACGGAGTGATCGGCGATCAGCCGCAATCCTTCAGGTAGGCCGACCGGGCCGGCGAAACCGACCGCTGCACCGGTCGCCCGTTCGACCTCGTCGTCGCTGGCCAGGGATAGGTACTGGACGTCGAGATGGTTGGCGAGCTTGATCTCGTTGATCTCGCGGTCGCCACGGATCACCACCGCGACCAGCTCCTCTTTCTCGCTGGTATAAATCAGGGTCTTGATCAACTGTCGGGTCTCGACGCCGAGGAATTCCGAAACCTCTTGAATCGTCTTCATGCCCGGGGTCGCTACCTGGTGTGGGCCGTCGGCCCCCTCGGGCACCGGGCCGGGCGGTGGCGCCTCCAGCTGACCGGCTTCGGCCTTCTCGGTGTTGGCGGCGTAGTCGCTGTCGGAGCAACGCACGATGGCGCTTTCGCCGGTCTGCGCCAAGACCATGAATTCGTGCGATGAGGAGCCGCCGATGGTACCGGAGTCAGCTTCGACCACCGTGTAGTCGAGCTGGCAGGCTTCGAAGATGCGGCAATAGGCGTCGTGCATGTCGTGGTAGGTGCCGTCCAAGGAGTCGTCGGTGGCGTGAAACGAATAGGCATCCTTCATCAGGAACTCACGGCCGCGCATCAAACCGAAGCGCGGGCGGATCTCGTCGCGAAACTTGACCTGGATCTGGTAGAGAGACAGTGGTAGCTGTTTGTAGCTGCGCACGTCATGACGCACCATGTCGGTGATCACCTCTTCGTGGGTCGGGCCGAAGCAGAAGTCCCGGCCGTGGCGGTCGTTGATGCGCAGGAGTTCCTTGCCGTATTTCTGCCAGCGGCCTGACTCCTGCCACAGCTCGGCGGGTTGGATCGCCGGCATGTTGAGCTCCATGGCGCCGGTCGCATCCAGCTCCCGGCGGACGATGGCCATCAATTTTTTGTGGCTGCGCCAGCCGAAAGGCGTCAAGGTGTAAATGCCAGCAGCCAGCTTTTTGATCATGCCGGTGCGGATCATCAGCTGATGGGAGATGACCTCCGCGTCTTTGGGTACTTCGCGGGTTGTAAAGAGGTAATAGTTGCTCCAACGCATCACATTCTCCGATGGTCGATCGTGCCCAGTGCGGGCACGAGCTGAAAGGGTGCCCATACTACTCTGTCGCCGGTAGGCAATCCATCGGCGAAACCCTTATCGGTGCTGTTAGGGCGTCACTTACGAGTCGAGGACGGTGGGTCCTGGAGGAGTCGGGTGCCGTCGCGAAGCGCCTCGAGCACCTCTTCGCCGAGCGGTTGCTCGCGTCCCGTACGGCGGGCCTGCACCAGAATTTCGCGCGCCTCATCGCGCTCACCGGCGGCCAGAAGCGCCATGCCGAGATGGGTCAGGGTGCGGCGCGAGCTGGCGAGATCGTTGGAGCGGCTCAGGCAATCGACGCTCTCGGCAAACTCACGCCGCTGGTAGTGCACCCACCCGAGGGCGGCGAGGGAAAACGGTTTGAGTTCGTCCGGAGAGTGCTCGACGCTGCGTCGAGCATAGCTCAGGGCGTCGTCGAGATCTTCCTCCATGTCGGCGAGATTGAACGCCATCTCGAAGTAGGCGACGGTCTTGGAGAAGTCGGAATCACCGTCGGCGAGCATCAAGCGACCGATGCGATTGCCTTCCCGATATTTGCCTTCGAGGCGCAGTGCTTCGATCAGCGTCGCGTAGGCGCTGACCTTGAGGCGCTCACCGGGGTCGAGCGCCAGCACTTTCTCGATCACGTGTTCGATTTCGCGCTCGCGGCCCAGTTGCAGACAGGCCATGGCGTAGCCGACCAGCAGCGCCGGGTTCTCCGGGTCGTAGGTCAACGCCTGGCGATAGGCGGTCAAGGCGTCGCGCATGGCGCCGCGGCTCAGGGCATCCTCGGCTTGCTTGAGATGGGCCGCGGCGTCGTCGTCGACCTCCGGCGACTCGTCATGGCGGCCGGTCAGGAACGCGACCAGCTCTTGATAATCGAGCCGGTTGGGGCGTAGGCGCTGACCCTCCCGAAAGGCTGCCAGAGCCTTGCGATACCAGCGTCGGTCGAGGCAGGCGAGGCCGAGCAGGTGATGGGCCTCCTCGAACGCCGGATCGAGCCGCACGGCTTCGCGCAGGTAGCGAATGGCGGCGGTGACCTTACCCATCTCGTAGCAGCAGCCGCCGAGTAGATAGAAGGCCTGCGGGATCGCGTCGATTTCGATCGCGCGCTCGAGGAAGGCCGCCGCCAGAGCCAGCCGTCCGCGCGCGGCGTAGACCGCGCCGAGACTGAACGCCGGCAGGAAAGAATCGGGGAAGAGCGCCACGGCGCGCTTCAGCAGATCCTCCGCCCGATCGCCGTCGTCCTGCTGGTGCCAGAGCACACCGCCGTAGACCAGGCTCTCGAAGTGATCGGCCTTGACCGCCAGCACACGCTCGAAGTATTCCAGAGCGACCTCGTTACCGCCGTCGTTAAAGAAGGTTTCGGCGAGAAAGTACGCCAGCTCGTGGTTCCTGGGATCGAGCCGGTGTGCCGCTTCGAGCAGGCCGACGGCCCGCTGGACATCGAACGCGAGCAGCGCATACTCGGCTTCCTCCAGGAGGTTCAGAAAGTCTTGCCGCGTGGTCGCTTGTGATGAGGCGTCGCTTTTTCTCTTCCCGGCGAGGTCATCTGTGCCGCGGTAGAGGGCGGCGATCCGCTCCTTGACCGCGGTGAATCGTTCGCGCTTCTCAAGCGCCAGCAGCTGGCTTTCCATGCGCGATTCCCACAGCTCGCTCCATTCACCGTGGCCAAAGACGCCGCTGGCTTCCAGCAGATCGCGCAGGGTCGTGATGCCGGTCTGGTTGACCAGGATCTTCTGTTCCAGCTTGTAGAGCGACGCCAGTGACTGGCGTACTGAAGTCGCGGTGCGGCGCACCGCTTCCTCGAGAATCGAGATGCGCTCGAGCAGATGTTCGTCGAGGGAATACTGCTCTTCAGGATGATTGTCGAATGCCTCCTGGTCTTCGAGCGTGTAGGCCCCCGAGATCACCAACAGCTTCTGGTGACAGCGGCGACAGGTCTCCCGCTGATCGTCATTCCAGGCGCTGCAAACCTGACAGTACATATTTCCTCGATGGTGCTTGTTCTCGCCGCGCGCGGCGAAAGATCCACCACTATATCCCTACCGGAGCCGCCTTTGAAATGAGTCGAGTCAACCACTACCGGGTCAGTTTGCCTTTCCCAGCGCAGCCTCTGGTCAGCGGCCACCAGCGTCGGCAAGCTCGAGGATTCATCCATCCCGTGGATAGAGCTCGACCAGACGCTCGATCGCCTCGGCTGCCTGACGCCGGCGCCTTTTCAGCTCGACGATTTGAGGCTTGCCACTGCGGAGCAGCAGGAAGCCACGGGCGCGATCCCAGAACAAGGCACTGCGCAAGTAGAGGCGCAGGGCGACGCCGCCGGTCAGCGGTCCGAGCACCAGGACCAGAAGTGCGGCACCCCAGCTCCAGGTACCAGCGGCGATCGCCAGCAGAATCCAGGTCAACGGATAGAAGACCATCGACGCGAGCACCTTGTGCGTCGCTGCTCGGTCTTCGGTCTGGGTCAGCCACTTTGCCGCCAGGGACGCGGCCTGGAAGGGCAGGAAGTGGATCACCATGCCCACCAGTCCCAGGGGTAGGCGGATGAGCAGCAGCCACAGGCTCTTGGCGGTGAATCGCGCGATCTGTCGCGGTGGGTATTCGGCGATGACCTGTTCGTCGCGCAACCGGTGTTGGCGCAGCTCTTGGCTGTAATGACGCACCGTTTCGGTCACCTGAGCGACTTCCTCTGGACGCTCAGATTGCAGTTCTTGGTAGGCCTCGATGAAGATCCTGCGCAACTCCGCGCGTTGGCTGAGCGACACCGAGGTGGCCGATATCGATGCGGGCTGCTGATAGATCTCCGCGGCCTGGTGGATGAGATCGGCCTCTTCCCAGGAGGGAAAGTTCAGAGTCAGCTCGAAAAGGGCCTCGCGGATGCGTTGGGTCAGGATCTTCACCGCTTCGCGCGCCTGCTTCTGGTAGAGCTCGAATTCGACCGCCGGATCGATGGCCTCGCCGATCTCGATCAGGACGCTCGAGCGAAATCGCGTTCGATCCTCGAAGGTAAATCCCACCGGTACGATGCGGATACCGAGGTCGCCGAAACGTGCCAGGGCCTGAAGCACGATGCGACTGACGCCGGTGCGTAGCGGCACCAGGGCCGGTTGGTTGTGGCTGGTGCCCTCCGGCAGGATGCCGATCGAGCCGCCGGCCGCCAGCACTTCGTGACAACGCGAAAACGTGTGCAGATTCTTCTCTCGCGAGAAGCCCTCGACGTGACGGCGATAGATCGGGATCGCCGCCGCCCAGCGCAGGAAGGGCTTCAGAACCGGAATCTGCCACAGTTCGCTGGTGCCGAGAAATCGCGGCAGGACCGGCATGAACGCTAGCAGCAGAGCCGCATCGACCAGGGAGTTGACGTGGTTGGCGACAAACACCAGCGGCCGGCCGGGCGGTACGTGCTCGAGGCCCACGATCTCGATCTTGCCGTAGAAGATGCGGATCACCAGGCGGGCAAGCCAGCCGACAGAGGGGTGGGGGCCGGCGGCTTCCTCGCCCGGAGGGCTTTTGCTGCGAGCGTCGGAGCTCAAGTTGAACGGGGCGCGCTATTGTGCGTCGACGCGCCTCAAGAACTCACCGGCGCTGGCGTAGAACTCGGGCGTCCAGTCATGGCCGCCTTCGAAGACGCAGGTCTCGACGTCGACGCCGAGTTTCTTCAGGACCGTCAGGTCGTCTTCCATTTTGGTTTCGTCGTACCAGGTGTCCTGGGTGCCGCGCCCGACCAAAACCGGCGGCAGAGACCCCCCGTTCGCCGCCACGTCGGGCGGCACGTCGCCTGCCAGAGAAATCAGACCGTGACAGCGAAATCCGCTGGCCGCCGTCGCCCGGTAGGCCATCGCCACCCCCTGGGAGAAGCCCGCGAACACCAGACGTGTGGAAGGCTTGTAGCGCTGGCGAACTTCGGCGATGACTCGCGAGACATAGCTGACGTTGTCGACGATCGCCTGCTCGCGACCGCGGCGGGTCATCCAGCTGTCGATCACCTCGCCGGTCTTGTTGTTGTAGAAAGGGTGCAGCGCACCGACCGCACAAAGCAACCAACCGTCGGCGCCCTCAATGCGCCGCAGCTTCTTCATGTGACGGTCGGCATTTTCGCCATAGCCGTGGAAGCCCACCAGCAAGGGGGCGCCCTCGCCGGCTTCACCGTGGACTAGGTAGCGGCCGTGGGTGATGGTGGCAATCCATCCTTCATCGATATCGCGATTCACAGTCATCCTTATTTCAGAGTCGTTCTTGTTCCGAAAGCCCTGCTTGCAGCTGAGGCTTATCTTTTCCTGAGTCGTTCTTGTTTCCGAAACCGCGCTTGCTGCTGAGGCTTGCCTGCTGTCGAGTGTAGCAGCCGGCCAGGAACCGGCGGCCCGTCTAGCGTTCGATCGATGACCAGTCCGCCTCAGGCCTGCCGAACCAAACCCAGGCGATGAAGTCGACTAGCGGCGGCTCGGAGCCCACCTCTCGCAGACGCGACATCACCTGCCCTCGGTGGTGAGTGCTGTGCATCGCCACCTGGACGGCCGACTGGGCGACGCTAACTGGCTGGATCGGGCGATTCCACCGCTCCTTGAGCTGCTCGGTCCATGGGATCTCGAGCTCCCGATCCAGGTCGGCTTGACTGGCCGTTTCCAGATACTGCTGGATCTCGGCGTGGCCGTCGAGCCCCCAGCGAGCGAGCGCCTGTGCATCGGCGAAGTCGCCGACCTCGGGAAACTCGAGCGGCTGGCCGCGCCAGATGTAGACGAAGGCGTGCTGCACGATGTGGATGTGGTGCAGCCAGTACTCCACCTTGGAGTCGAGAGCCGGCGAGTCGTCGCCGAGGGCTTGGGTCACGGTCTGCCATACGGTGGCATCCGCCCATTCCGCGTGGCGCGCTAGATCGTCGAGCAGGTCCGTTTGTCGCATGGTGTCACCACCTCTAAGATGCCAGCAACTCTTCGATCGCCGCTTCGAGCTCCGTGACCAGCTCCTCGTGGTGCCGCCCGGTGCCTGGTCCGTTGAAACCGGAGTGAATCTTGCGTACCTTGCCGTCGCGACCGATGAAGACGGTGGTCGGGTAGGCCAGCACGGCGGTGAGGTCGGGCAGGGTCTCGGCGGCGGCTGATTTATCGCTGGTGCCGGCAAGCAGCAGTGGGTACTCGATCCCGTGACGCTCGGCAAAGCGGCGAACCAACAGGCGATCGCGGTCGGGGTCGCCGGTAAATTCGTAGGCCAGACCGACGACCTCGAGGCCGCGATCGCGGTAGCGGCGATACCAGTCGGCGAGGTGTGGCGCCTCATCGTTGCAATTGGGGCACCAGGAGCCGAAGATGTTGACCAAGACCGCTTTACCGGCGAAGCGCGGATCGGCAAGACTCACCGCATTGCCGTCGAGATCGGGGAAAGTGAAACTGAATTCGTCCCGATCGTTGGTCAGGCCGACAGCGGTCCATTCGTCGGGGAGGATGGTCTCATCTTTCCCGGCAAGGCGTGCTGTCCAGGTCGCGTGGTAGGTGTCGCGCGACCAGAAATCGCCTTCGAGGGTGCCGTCCTCCTTTGCGGTGGCGTGGAATAGAAACGCGTGGGCACCGTCGAAGGTCGACATCCGCAGGCGACCGTGCTCGAAGACACCTTCTAAAAAGCGGTAATCCCCGGTCGGGGTGAGGAAGGTGCCGGTCACCGTGGAGCCGGTCTGGACCAGCTCGCCGCGAGCGACTTCGGTGCCGTCTTCATCGCGGAACTCGGTCGCCCAGTGGCCGGAGACGTCGGTCACTGACGGCGCCTCGGCGGGATTTCCGGAGTCGGTCGGCAGGAAGCGGCGCTGATCGTCGCGGTGAGCGGTGAAGGGCAGCCGCGAGTCGCCCTCCGGCGCGGTCTTGCGCCATTCGCCAGCCATGGAGTCGCCGCCGGCGTCGAGGTCCGCGGTGATCTCGGCGTCGTACCAGTCGAAGTGGAGCACGACCTTGGAGCCTTGCTGTTCGACCGCGCTGAAGGGTGCTTCCTCGGCGCCGTTGAGCGCCATCGCGGTGATTGCGCCGCCGGCGTCTTCGATGCGCAGGGTGAAAGGCAGCTCGCCGCCGGGCGATGCCAGGACCGCGCGCCAGATTCCTGAGATAGAGGTTTCGGCGGCGGGAGACGCTGGAGGGGCTTCGGTCTGGGCGCAGGCGGTGAGAGCCAGGCTGGCGAGTGCGAGAAGGACACGGCGTGGGATGGTCATGGAGGGATTGTATCCGGGAAGGGGTTGTTAACATGGGTACATCGCGATGACGAATTCTGCAGCAGGGACCGAGTCGGGCCGGCCGAGAGTAGCGATCGTGTTGACCGGCGGTGGCGCCCGCGGTGCGTATCAGGTGGGGGTGCTGCGCGGTCTCTCCCGTCATCTGCCGGAGCTGCGATTTCCGATCATCACCGGGGCCTCGGCGGGCGCGATCAACGCGGTCTACCTCGCCGCTCACACGGGCACTACCCGGGAGGCTGCCGAGGGTCTGGCGCGGGTGTGGGAGAACATCGAATTCAGCGACGTCTTCCGGGTCGACGGTTGGTGTCTGGCGCGTAGCTCCCTGGCCTGGGTCGCCCGTTTGGGGCTCGGTCTCAACCAGCTCGGGACCAATGTTCAGGGGCTGCTCGACACCGGCCCCCTGCGCCGCATGCTGCAGCGCGAGCTCGGCACCGATGGCGAAGTCGAGGGCATCGCGCGCAACCTCGAAGCGGGTCGCCTGGACGCGATCGCCCTGATGACCGTCAACTATTCCACCGGTCAGACCGTGAGCTGGGTTCAGGGACGCGACATCGAGACCTGGGAGCGGCCGGCGCGACGCAGTCGGCCGACCGCGATTACGGTCGAGCACATCATGGCTTCGGCAGCATTGCCTCTGATGTTTCCGGCGGTCAAACTCAACGGCTCGTGGTATGGCGACGGCAGTATCCGCATGGCGGCGCCGCTGTCGCCCGCTCTGCATCTCGGCGCCGATCGCATTTTCGCTATTTCCAACCAGTATCCGCGATCCCAGGCCGAGGCCGACCGCCCGAGCTTCGACACCTATCCGCCGCCAGCCCAGATCGCGGGCAACCTGCTGAACGCCATCTTCCTCGACGTACTCGATCAAGATGTGCAGCGCCTGGAGCGCTTGAACAAGCTGTTGAGGAAGCTTCCTCCGAAAGACCGGGACGGTCTTAAACCGGTGGACATCGTCGTCATGCGCCCATCGGTAGACCTGGGCAAGCTGTCGGCGCAGTTCGAGCCTCGATTACCCGGGAGCTTCCGGTTCATGACCCGCAACCTCGGTACCCGCGAGACGGAGAGCCCGGATTCGCTGAGTCTGCTGATGTTCCAAGAAGACTACGTGCGTCGATTGATCGAGGTCGGTGAGCGCGACGCGGAGGAGCGGCTGGACGAGATCAAAGACCTGGCGGGCCTGACCTGAACCTGCTAAGCTCACGAGCGACAGGTGGGAATGTAGCGAATCAGGATGAAGGAGTCCCCCCATGCATCAACGCCCGAGGACGCTGACGCTTCTCGCTATCGCGACTTCCATGGCCGCCTCGTGGCTCGCTGCAGTCGTCGAGGCCCAATCCCACCGCCACCATCGTGCCCAGGGTCAGCAACAACGCGGCCAGCATCTGAGCGCTGTCAGCTCCCGGCCGGCAGCTCGTCCGCCGGTTCGGCAACCGCGCGTGGTCTCTCCCGGGGGGCTTAGCGCCTCCAACGTTCGTCCGGGGTTCTACAAGCAGCTCAACGCGCCGCAGCACCCGAGAGGGCGCGGCGGCGGGTACAGTCACGCCGTTCCGGTCTACGTCTATCCGACCTACTTGCCCGAGACCTTTTATCCGCCGGCTCCGGCCTATCGGGAGCCCGAGCCCCGGGAGGCGCCGGCTCCCGTGCAACCGCAGATCTACGTGGTCACGCCGCCGGTTGTCACGGCTCCACCAGCGCCTGCTCCGCCGGCTCCGGCTCCGCCTCCGGCGGCGCCACCCGCACCGCGCTCGACAGAGCCGGGCGAAGTCAAGTTTTCAGTACTGCCAGCTGATGCCCGCGTCGATCTCGATGACGACTACCTGGGGACGGGGGCTGAGTTGGCGTCTCTCGAGGAAGCTTCGATGTTTCCGCCCGGTGTTCATGTCCTTGAGGTGAAGCATCCGGACTATCGGCCGCAGCGATTGGTTTTCGGGGTCAGCGATAGCGATCCCGCGCACGTTTTGATCGACCTGTCTATCGACGAGGTCGGTCGACGGACGCGGATCAAGTAACGACACCGAACGTCGCGGCCCCGCGGGCGATTGCTTTTGCCGGTCGCGTCGTCAGCCAGCGATTGGCTTTCCAGCTCAGCAGACGGTCCCGATGCCGAAAAGGGAGCTGAGACGGCTCCCGGCTGACAGGGAGCGGGTTCGCTCATGCCCGTGCTTTCTTTGCTACGATAAAAGGTCCAATTCCGTTCTGGTCGACTCGGGTTCAGATTGAAGGAATCAAGGTTTACGCATGGGCGAGAATCTCTATTTCAAGCAAGTTCTTGCGGGCCGCCAAGTCGCGGTTGGCGATCCCGTCGCGTCACAAATGGCCAATTTCATGTACCTGATCGGCGACCCCGTCAAGCGGGAGGCATTGGTCGTCGATCCGGCCTGGGATGTGGCGAAGTTAATCGATTTGGCGGTAGCCGACGAATATCGAGTAGTAGGTGCCCTGGTCACCCATTACCACCCGGATCATATCGGTGGCGACATGTTCGGCATGCAGATACAAGGCCTGGCTGCGCTTCTCGAGCTCTTGTCAGTGCCGATCTACGTCAACAAGCATGAAGGCGATGGCGTCAAGCTCGTCACCGGTGTCTCCGAAACCGACCTTCGTCGGGTAGACGACGGCGATACGGTGTCGCTGGGCGAACGGGAGGTGAAGTTCCTGCATACGCCCGGGCATACCCCGGGAAGTCAGTGTTTCTTGGTCGACGGACGTTTGGTGGCCGGTGATACGCTATTTGTTCGGGGTTGCGGACGAGTAGATCTTCCCGGTGGCGACGCCGAGACGATGTACCATACGCTGACCGGCAAGCTAGCCAAGTTGCCACGCGAGACCGTGCTGTATCCAGGTCATCACTACGGTTCGACTCCGACGTCGACTATCGGAGACGAGCTTGAGCATAACCACTATCTGCGGATCCGATCACTCGAGGACTGGCGACGATTGATGGGATGACGGCGACGTTGGCGGTTAGGCGAGCATGATGGAGAAGATCGGTCCTTACCGCGTCGAGGAACAAATCGGCGTTGGTGGCATGGGCGAGGTCTATAAAGCCTATGACGACCGCCTCGACCGCTGGGTGGCGATCAAACGCATCCGCGACGATAAAGAGCAGGGCGACGAGAACCGCGAGCGCTTTCAGCGCGAAGCGCGGGCGACGGCAAAGCTCAACCACTCCTCCATCGTCCACCTCTACGACATCTTTCGCGACGGTGGGAACGATTGCATCGTCATGGAGTATGTCGAAGGCGTCACCCTGGATAAGTTGATCCGCAACGGCCCCTTGGAGCCGGTGCAGGCCGCGAGTCTCGGGCACGAGATCGCCGCCGGTCTGGCGGAAGCTCACGTCAAGGGCATCATCCATCGTGATCTCAAGGTCGAGAACGTCATCGTCACCCCGGACGGTCACGCCAAGATCCTCGACTTTGGTTTGGCACGACCGTTGTTGAGCAGCGAGCTCGACGCGTCGCTGACCGGCAAGGGGCAGTTGGTCGGCACCAGCCGCGCGATGTCGCCCGAGTATGTTGGTGGCGAGGACATCGACCACCGATCCGATCTCTTCTCTCTCGGCGTGCTGCTCTACGAGATGGTCACCAGCCATTCGCCGTTCAAGGCACACAATACCCTCGCCACACTCAAGCAGGTCATGCTCCACCGGCAGACGCCGGCGCATCTGGTCAACAAAAATGTGCCAGAAGACCTCTCGTCGGTGATCGAGAACCTGCTGGAGAAGGATCCCGCGGATCGGCCGCAGAATGCCCAGGAGGTGTCGAGGGATCTCGGGCATATCTCCGGCAATCTTTCGTCAGGAGATGTCGCCAGGCCTGCCCTGCCAGGGAACTTTTCCACGACACCGACGGAAGTCATGAGCCATTCGGCGACGTCGGTCGACATCTGGTCGTTGCGTCGCTGGCTGGTGATCACCGCCATCTTGATGGCTATCGGGACCTACTTCCTGACCCGATGGTGGCTGAGCGGGCCAGAGGAACCTCCTATCCAGGGCATGGCTGGCGAGGAAGTTGTCGTTTCCAAAGCTCGCATCTTACTGGCCGACTTCCAGAACCGCACGGGCGAGCCACTGCTGGACGACTCCATCGAGCTGGCCTTCAGGCTCGGGCTCGAGCAGTCAAAACATGCCTATGTCCTGTCGAGGTCCCAGATTCAGGGGGCGCTGACGCTCATGGAGCGAGAAGCAGAAACGCCGGTGGATCGTGAGGTCGGGTTGGAGATCGGGCAGCGGGAAGGCGTGGGGGCGCTGGTCGTTGGCGGGATCGGGAAAGTCGGCGAAACCTACACCGTGACCGCCGAAGTCGTCGACCCGGAGAACGGCGTCACGACCTATTCGACTCAGGAGACCGCCGGAAATCAAGACGCAATCCTAACGGTGCTCGCGACGGTCACGGAGGCGATCCGTATCCACCTCGGCGAGTCGCTGGCCGCGATCGAACAAACGCGCCGGCCACTTGAGAAGGCGACCACCAAGGATCTCGAGGCTCTCAAGGCCTACTCGCTCGGAGTCAAGAAGATCGCCGCGAGGCAATGGCAGGAGGCCATGCAGCTGCTGGAATTGGCGATAGGGATCGACCCCGAGTTCGCCATGGCCTACGCCAAGCTGGCGACGGTCAAGATCTCTCTCGGATTCGATGACGCCCAGATTCTGGCCACTCTGGATCGGGCTCTGAGCCTGTCGGATCGTCTGACGGAATTCGAAAGACTCTATGTCGAAGGGTGGGCGGCGCGGCTTCACGGAGAGCCCGACAAGGTCATCAGCACCTGGTCGGTGATGAGCACGCTTTATCCTGATATCTACTCCGGCCATTTCAACCTCGGCGCCAGCTCGCTGATTTATCTCGAAAATTTCGAAGAGGCAGCGCTCGCCTTCGAACAGGCTGTTCGGTTCGCGTCACCGGAAGATCTCCCGGTCGCCTTGTCATTGCTCGGTCAATGTCAGATCGCGCTCGAGCAATATGACAAGGCTCGGTTGAGCTTCGAGCAATTAGAGGGTGCATTGCGGCAACTGGATCTTTCGGATCTGAATTTGGTGACCAGGAACTACCCAGAGCTTGAGGCCATGCTCCAAGAGCTGGCAAATCACCCGCAACGATCTGTGCGTGTCGCAGGTCAAATGCGTCAGGCTCAGTACTTTGCTGATCTTGGAGATTACCGGAGCGCCTTGACGGAGGCGCGTCAGGCTTATGAGCTGGCCGCGAAGGAAGATCTGAGAAACGTCATGTTGACCAGTGGGTTGACGGTGGCCGCACTGCAAAAGCACCTGGGAGCAGATTCGGAACTCCATCAAGCCTTGATCACAGTCGTTGTCGATGCCAAGGTGAGCCTTGAGCAAGGATCAGTCGACTCGTCGCCGGTGAGGGAATTGGCGCTGGCCGGAAAGCTTGCCGCTCGATCGGGGGATGTTGATACGGCCGTCGCCGTCGGCGCTGTCATAAGGCCGTTGGTCCAGAAGACACCGATTGCCGCCTGGCGGGGTGACGCGCTGATGCTCCAGGGCGAGATCCTGGCTGCTCAGGGCGAGGGGGCTGAAGCCATCGCTCGCTTGGAGGATGCTCGGGCGATCATCGGGTCGTTTCAAATTCACGAGAGCCTGGCATATCTCTATGAGAAGGAAGGCCTCATCGAAGAGGCGGTCTCAGAGAACAAGTGGTTGATGCGGCACCGCTCGCGGACCCTCATCAATGCCCTGAATGTATGCAATGTGCTCAATCTGATGGACTGGGCGTTTGCCATCGATCGGCTCGGGTTGCTTGAAGAACGGAACGGCAACCCCTCAGCCGCAGCTGCCCACTATCGACGCCTTGTCGCCCACTGGGGTGCTCTCGACGAGCACGCCGGTCGCCAAGATGTTGTTCGGAGGCTGCAGGCTCTTGAGGCAGCCGGCCACTCATAGCGCCGTAGGCCAGGCTTGGTCGCGTCCAGAAACACCTATTCTCCACCGGGTCGCGTGGGTGGAGCGGGCAGCGCTGCGCTAGAGAGCATTTCCCAAAACCACCGAATCCGCGGAGGATTGAGATCCCCCGCGGATTCTAAAAGGGCTCGGTTCCGATGCGAACCCCTACCCTGGCGTCCGAGGTTAGCCCGGGAGGCCGGCTATAAACCGGACTCCTGGGATGTGATCAGCCTAGGAACCCGTGCCAGATGATCCTATCGACTCGATTGTCTTCTTCTGTTTCCTCGGCCTCGATGAGGATGTCGAGGATGCTCTCGGGGCTCGGGAGGGCTACGATGGACGGGATACCGTCTGATCCGACACTCAGGCCGTAGTCCGCACATACTGCCTCTGGATCAGCTTCAAGGGCGGCTCGAAACTCAGGATCGTGAGCAGCTCGGTTTAAGAAGGCCAAATGTCTGTTGCCGTTTTCGGGGCTACCTTTTGTCGGATTCAACATCGTCGGATCCTCCTGGATCTACGTGGTCAGGGGTGTTGGAGAAAGCCCTGGTTTCCCAGGAACAGAACTCATTCCCAGCAACCCTTTTTTGGGCAGGGATGGATAGTGACAGAAAAATGTGCAGCTTGTCAAGCTCTCGGGGGTAAAGTTGATGTGAGACTCCCAATTTCCCCGAGGATGAGAAGATTCTGCTCTTGGCGACACCCCTGGCGAACAGCACTCCGGGCCTACAGCCGCTAGATCTTGCGGCTTTTGCGGTGCGGGGCCCCATCCCTAGGGGTCGGATGAGCGTTTGCCGTAGCTGAAAGGTTCGAAAGCAAGCCCGAGATCCGCGCCGTCCTTCTTTCGAAGGCCGCAACCACAGATTGCCAGCGCGCCTTCTTCCTGCGGCTCGATGCCGAGCTCCTCCTCGATGCGAGGGCCGTCTACGGACGCGGAGTAGAAGGCTCCGAGCCCGAGCTCGGCCGCCACGAGATAGAACGTCTGGCTCAAGTGACCGGCGTCCATCAGGATCACGCCGTAGGTACGGCTGCGCCGCCGATACTTCCAGTAGTTCCTGAAGAAGCGCGCGGTCATCACGATGAGAGCGTGCGCTGAGCCGGCGTAGAGCTGGCCGTGCGCGAAATCCGTCGCTAGCTTGACCGCCTCGGCATGGTCGAACTGTCGGAGGGGCACCAAGGCATGGTCATGAATGTTGTAGTGATAGAGGCCTGTCGGAACGCCTTCTACATTGAGGATCAACGGATAGGCCTCGATCGGATGGAGTGAGCCGCCGGAAGGGCTCGTTTTGTGAACCATCACGGTTTGCGGTGCCAAGTCGACATAGCCCTGGCAACCGAAGGTGTACTGTAGGAGGGTCGCCAGATCTTGGAACGTCATCGATCGGGTGGAGTCGAAAGCCCGAACCGTTCTTCGGTGGGTCAAAGCCTCGTAGAACGCCCCATTCTTGTCCATCAAAGGCAACTCGACAGACGGTCCCGCACCGGAGACCCTATGAAAGGGCTCGGGAGGCGGGCCGTGCTTTTTGACCAGTGCCTCGGCGTCGGACCTTGCGTTCTTGGCGAGGGCTTCAAGATCCACCGGGGGTAGATTTCGCTCGCGCGACATGAAGTGATAGAGAGCCGCCAGGGGATGCCATTGCTGAGATCTGAGGATCTCGTCGCATCTGAGCAGCGCCTGCAAGTGCGGGTCGTCGGCGTCACTCAAGAGCCAGCCGCTTCGGGCCATCTCTTCGAGCGAAGCCTCAGCGAGGGCCGGATCACCGTCCACCTTCGACGCGGTTGACCAGGACCGAGCCGAGAAGCGGCTGATCAGGTCGAGCTGCGCCGCCGAGATCCGCTGCTTCTCCCCGGTGAGGATCGAGAGAGCTTCGATATGCGACTCGGTGGTTACCTTGAGCTCGCCGCGTAGAAAAGCCCCGGCGTCGACGACAGGCGACTCTCCTATGAGCAGGAAGAGGAACGTGGTTCGTCGGAATCTGTGCATGGGACGCGACAGTTCTGTGTCAGAGTAAGAGCTGGTCGGGAGCGCTTGACAGTGCCAGAGAAAGATCAGCACGTCAAGCTTCAGGGGCAAAAATGAATTCAAATTTCCCAATTTCTTCGGAAAGAAGAGAGCCCCGCAGAGTTCTGATCACTGGGGCCAGTGGCTATCTCGGCCGGCAAGTGGCGAGGCTCGCGGCATCTCGATTCGAGACTTTCGCTGGGTTCGGGCGTCGCCCTGAGAAGATCGTGTCAGGCAAGCCGTTGAAGCTGGATCTTCTGGAGCCAGAATCGGCAGGTGCGAGTCTCCGGCGGGTGCGCCCAGACGTGGTGATTCACACCGCCGCGATCAACCCGGGGGGCCCGGAAGAGCTGATGCCGGCGGTCAACGTCGACAGCGCACGGTATCTGGCGTCCACCGCCGCCGAGATCGGAAGCCACTGGATTCACGTCTCCACAGACGTGGTTCATGACGGCCTCAGGGCACCCTATGATGACTCCGCCGCGGCCTCTCCGACGTCAGTCTATGGCCGGACCAAAGCCGCCGGAGAGCAGGCGGTGCTCGCGGTACACCCCAACGTCGGCATTGTGCGGACCTCTCTGATCTACGGACTACACGAGATCGATCATGGCACCGATTCGTTCGCTGAGCGTTTGCGGTGCGGTGAGCAGGTGCGCCTGTTCTCCGACGTGCTGCGTCAACCGGTCTGGGTCGAGACCTTGGCCGAGGCGCTGCTCGAGCTGACCGCCAAGCGGTGGTCCGGTTTTCTCAACGTCGCCGGTTCACAAGTCTTGAGTCGCGAGCAGTTCGGTCGCAGAATGCTGGATTGGTGGCAGATCGAAGGGCGCGAATCCGTGACCGCTGTCAAAGCGGAAGAGATCGCGCCTCAAGTACCGCGAGATCTTCGCCTGGATCTCGACCGCGCGCGCGGGACTCTCGAGGTTCCGCTCCTCGGAGTCGATGAAGTTCTAGAGCGTCACCCCGCTCAACAGTAGGGCGATAACTCCTCAAGCAGTCACTTCGACTTCAGCCCAGTCGGCGCAGACCCGCCGCATTCGCCGCGGCTCATCGTCGGCCAAGGCCTCTTCCGTGAAGCGGTGAATCTCGCCGGGGTCTACCCGCGACTCGCGCAGGGCCTGGCGGATCGCGCTGACCAGAGCGAAGGGGTTATTGCTCCGCAAGCGGACGTGAATGTCGGGGTAACGTGGCGCCATCAAGACCATTTCCTAACCTCTCTACTTTATTAGACGCACGAGCCCCGTGTTTCGTTCACTGCGTTTTCAAAAAATTTTGTCGCGGCAGCCCGCGGCGATAGTGACGCCTGAAAGCAAGAGAGCCCGCGCACACCGCGCGGGCTCCTCTCGGATCTTCAGGGATGAGCCGGGCTCAATTGACCGCGACGGCCCTCCGGCCGCTGGCCGGCTTGACTGCCGCCGGCAGCTCGGCTTGCTGCTCGAGATCCTCTGGCTTCTCGAGACCCTCGAACAGGGTTTCGAGCCACAGCTGACGGCCAGCGATCACGCCCTGGGCGAGCTTGTACTTGCGTGCGTCGTCGTTCGACCACAGGTCTGAGAACAGCCGCTTGATCTTGCGCCGCGCCTGACGGCAGAAGAGATCGGCGAGCTCAGCGGCCTGCTTGGCGTTCGCGTGCCGGGTCTGATGCATGGCGTGGGTCCGGCTGACGGTAGCCGCCATAACGAACAGCTCGTTGGCGATGTCGACCACCCGGAAGAGGAAGACCTGCTTGTTCTGCATCCGGGCCTGGTGCACCATCATGCCGTGAAAGATCTCTCGCGAGAGCTTGCGCGTCGCGCGGTCGACAAAGCGCAGGTGACCGGCGAGCTTGCCGAACTCGGAAAAAGTGCGGACGCCGCCGAACCAGCGCGAGGGGTACCAGGTGGCGTAGAAAGCGGCGATCTTCGGCAGCTCCTGGACCTTCTCCGACGGACTCTTGTCGGGATCGATCATCGCCCCTGCGACCTGAAGGTGTTTGTCGACCGCCTCCCGCGCCATGAACAGGTGCATGATCTCGCTCGAACCTTCGAAGATCTTGTTGATCCGGTAGTCACGCATCAGGCGCTCGACCGCCACCGGCCGCTCCCCCCGCGCCTTTTGAGAGGCGTAGGTCTCATAGCCGCGACCGCCGCGGATCTGCATCGTGTCGTCGACGATTTCCCACGTGCGGCAGCTGTTCCATTCCTTGGCGGCGGCGGCCTCCAGGCGGATGTCGTAGTTGCCGCGATTGGACATCTCGGAGGCCAGCTTGGAGATCGACTCCATGGCGAAGGTGATCGACGCCATGTCCGCGATCTTGTGGGCGATGGCCTCATGCTTGCCGATCGGCTTGCCCCACTGGACCCGCTCCTGTGACCATTCGCGGCACATCTTGAGCGCGTGCTTGGCGGCGCCCACCGACCCCGCTGGGATCGACAGGCGACCGTCATTGAGGGTCGAGAGCGCGATCTTGAGACCGCGGCCCTCGCGCCCGATCAGGTTCTCTTTCGGCACCCGTACGTCAGTGAAGCTGATGACGGCGTTGGCCAGCGCCCGCAGGCCCATGAAGTGGCAGCGGCGCTCGACCTCGACCCCTTCCCAGTCGGCCTCGACGACGAAGGCGCTGATCGCCTTGGATTCGGCATCGCAGGCCATGACCACCAGCAGATCGGCGAGGGTGCCGTTGGTGCACCACAACTTGAGACCGTTCAGGATGTAGGCGTCGCCTTCGGGGGTCATCTCGTAGGTGGTCGTCATCCGCGCGGGGTCCGAGCCCACCTGGGCCTCGGTGAGAGCGAAGGCCGAAATCTCACCCTTGGCACAGCGCGGCAAGTATTTCTGCTTCTGCTCCTCGGTGCCGAACAGCTTCAGTGGCTGCGGAACGCCGATCGACTGATGTGCCGAGAGCAGAGCCGAGATGTTGCCGTCGAGACCGCCGAGCAATTCCATGACCTTGCCGTACTCGACCTGGTTGAAGCCCAGACCGCCGTACTTCTTGGGGATCTTCATGCCGAAAGCGCCGAGCTTGCGAAAGCCGTCGACCACCGACTCCGGATACTCGCCGGTCACGTCGATCGCTTCGGAGTCGACATGATCGCGCATGAACTCCTTGATCGCGTTGTAGAAAGCGGTGAATTCGGGGCGCTCTTCTTCTTCCAGGGGATAAGGGTGGATGAGGTCCAGACGGAAATTGCCGAGGAACATCTCGCGCATGAAGCTGGGTTGCTTCCATTGCTGTTGACGGGACGCTTCGGCGACCTGCATCGCCTCCTGCTCGCTGACTTGGATGTTGGTGTCTTCGCGCCTCTTGCGCGGTGTGTTGGCCATAGGCTCTCCTTTGCGGTTTATTGTGCGTTGATTCGTCAAACTGAAACTTAAGCGGGTGATTCCTGACTCGGCGCGAGCTCGGCCTCGTGCGATTCGGCGATCAAATCGCCGGCGGCCGGCGCCAAGACGCCGCCGAGGGCGATCTCGGTGATGTCCGCGGCGACTTCTTCGCCGTTCAGGCGACCTTTGGAGTCGTACCAGCGCGCGATCCACATCACCATGCCGAGGAGGCTGAAGACGGCGACCGTACTGTCGATCTGTCGCAGGCGGCCCTGGGCCTGGAGCTCGTCCAGAGTCCCGCGTATGAGATCGAAGTAGGCCCGCTTGCGGCTCACGATCTCGACCCGCTGATCGGGTGAAAGGCCTTGATCTTCGTCGATCAGAATCGCCAGGGCGCCGGCTTCGCGGGTCAGCAACCGAGCATGCTGGCGGACGATCAGGCGCAGCCGCTCTTCCGGGTCATGCACGGACCCCGCGGGCTCGACGACGTTGGTGTCGAGCATGTCCATGGCGAAATCCATGATCGAAAAGAGCAATTGCTTCTTGCCCTTGACGTGGTAGTACAGCCCGGGCTTGGTGATATCCAGGGCATCCGCGATCTCGTTCATCGAGGTGGCGTCGAAGCCCTTCTCGTAGATGATCTGGGCCGCGGTGCGGTAGATGAAGCCGGAACGCTCGTCGTCAAAAAGACCGGACGCCTTGATCGGCTGGATGTTGTCCATGTCCATGGTTTGGGTGGGCTCAGAGGGGTGCCGTGCGCCGGTTACTTACCGGTCGGTAAAGTCATTGTGTAGTTTGGGCGCGGCCATGTCAAGAGGATTCCAAGGAGCGCCAGTGGCGCGGTCCTTGGCTCGGCCGCGAAGCTAAGCGTCTCAGGGCCCTTGAGCCGTCGAGTGCCGGCTGTTTCAGCCGGAGGCTTTGAGGTAGAGGCTTTCCGGGCTCAGGTACTGCAGCATGGCCTCGAGACCGAGCTGCAGAATCACACCGTCGTGTAGCGGATATTTGTCCCCGGGCGTCAGCTCATGGCCGGCCAGGGTCGAGCCGTTGGTCGAGTCGTGATCGGTAAAGCTCCAGCCGGCGCCTTCGCGTACGAAATAGCCGTGGACCTTCGAGACCGAGTCGACAGCAAGGGTGATGTCGTTGGTGGCGGAACGCCCGACCGAGATCAGATGGCCGAACGGATTACCGGGCCGTTTGGCGACGAACGCGAGATGATCGAAGTAGCGCAGAATCGCGGTGCTCTTGATCGAGACGGTGAGCAACTGGACTCCGGATTCGGTGGGATCGAAGGGCTGCGCGGCCCCCGAAGGATCGATTCCCGGCCCGCCGTAGACAGTCAGTAACGCCGGTACAGGGAAATCCTCGAGAAACTGCTCGCGCGTGGTGGCGGTGGCCCGCTCCTGGATGAGCTTGAAAGGCATGAAACCATGCTCGTTGGCGTCGGGGCAGTGCCAATTGGAAGTGCTCATGACAATTCTGAGGCTCGAGTGATCGACGCAAGCGCACGTCAACGGCGGAGATAACGCTGAGGCCGCCCCAGTGTGGGTCGAGTGGACGCGGGCTTCGACCGGGTGAGGATACCACGCCGGGAGCCGATCCGTGCACTCCGAGGGTGCGTGACCGCTGACCCCAGGCTGCGCCATGAGAGGCAAACTGGGACACTGCTCCGAGCATTGCCACGACTGCTAAACTCCGCCACGCCATGAGAACCTCCCGACGCCAACATTTCGAATTGCTCCGCCAGTGCCTCGCGTTGTCCGTGGCTCTGCTCGCGTTCGCCGGGGCCTCGAGCGCCGCCGTGCCCAGTGATACTTCGCCCCTGGAGCCGGCCTCCTCAGGAGGGCTTGCGGCCCTCGATCGGGCGCTGGTCCGACTGGCAACCCACAAACGTCTACTGGTGATCGCGGCCCATCCTGACGACGAGGATACGTCGCTTCTGACTTGGGTTGCCCGCGGCGTGGGCGGCGAGGCCGCCTATCTCTCGTTGAGCCGCGGGGACGGCGGTCAGAACCTGATCGGGCCTGAGTTGGGCATTGGCCTCGGCCTGCTGCGCTCCCGCGAGCTGGAGTCCGCCAGGCGTATCGACGGCGCTCGACAATTCTTTAGCCGCGCCTACGATTTCGGCTTCACGAGGTCTCTCGAAGAGACCCTGGAACGCTGGCCGAAGGAGATCCTGCTCGAAGACACCATGCGGGTGATCCGGCGCTTCAAACCGCAAGTCGTAGTGTCGGTATTCCCGCCGACCCCCGCCGCCGGTCACGGGCAGCATCAAGCGGCCGGCCTGGTCGCCGGGGAGGCCTTCGAACTATCGGCCGACCCACGGGCGTTTCCTCAGCTCGATGCGGAAGGACTTTCGCCGTGGCAAGTCTCGTCGTTCTATCGGGGTGCCTGGTGGGATCCCGAAGCCGCCAACGTCGAGATTCCCCTGGGTACCATCGAACCGTTCACCGGCCGCTCGATCCTACAGTTGGCATTGGCTAGCCGATCGCAGCACCGGTGCCAGGACATGGGATCGTTGCAACCCCTTGGGGATGCCACGGGACGGCTGATCTGGATCGGCGGTGCCGGCAAGCCAGATGGCGGCAAGTCCTCGACACCGTTCGCTGGCATCGATACACGCCTGGCGGCGATCGCCGAGCTCTTGCCGGAGGGTGAGCAGCGTCGCGAGATCGCCTCCCGACTCGAAGAGGTCGCCGAGATCGCCGTCGCCGCGCGTCAGCGACTCGGCGCAAGCGATCCGGGCCAGGCCGTCGAGCCGCTGCTCGAGATTGTTCGTCTGCTGCGTTCGATCTCTCGTGATCTCGCCGATACGGGAGAGTCCGCGGACTCGGTTCGAGACCTGATCGCCGAGAAACTCGAGATCGCCAGCGCGGGCCTGGCTAACGCGGCTCGGATCGCGGCCGACGCCGTCACCGAACGGCAAACCGTCGTGCCGGGAGCAACGCTGGAAGTGCGGTCGATGTTCTGGAACGCCGGTGGCCAGCCGATCGAAAACCTCGACGTGACGGTGCAGAGCCCGGTCGAGTGGCAGTCGACCGCCAGCCGACCCGCGGAGCCTAGGAGATCGCGCTTTGCCACGCGTCTGACCGACGAGCGACTGATCACCGTCGAGGTGCCGGCGTCCACTCGGCCGACGGCTCCGTACTTCTTGAGGAGTCCACTGAGGGGCGATCTCTTTGACTGGAGCGACACCCCGCCGGAAGTGCTGGGCGAGCCCTTCGAACCGCCGCCCTTGAGCCTCCGGTTCGCCTTCACTCTCGCTGGGGTGCCGATTGTGCTCGAGCGCGAGGTGGTCTACCGAACCCGGGATCAGGCGTTCGGAGAGGTTCGGCGCCCGCTACGAGTGGTGCCGGCGCTCGAAGTGTCGGTCGAGCCCGAGCTGGCGGTCTGGCCGTCCGATCAGCACACGGAAACGATGGCGATCGAGATCACGTCGAACGTCGAGGAGCCGGTTCGAGCACGCCTCGAGGTCGAGGTACCTTCCGGGTGGCGACCGCTCCAGCCGATCGAGGTCGAGATCGACCCTTCACAACGCCGCCGAGTGATCGAGGCGGAGCTTGAGATAGCAGAAGGTGCGACCGCCGCTCCTGGCCGTTTTGAGGTCGGTGTGACCTTAAACGGCAACAGTGACGCTTTGTCCAACGAGGTCTTCGACCAGGCGGTGAGCGTCATCGATTATGAACATGTGCGCCCCACGACCATGCTGCGGCCGGCAGAGGTCAAGATTTCAGCCGGCGACATTCGGTTGCCGAAACTTCGGCGTCTCGGCTTTATCCGCGGCGCCTCGGATCGAATGCCCCGTTCCCTGATCCGCATCGGCCTGCCGCTCGAGCTGCTTTCGGCAGAGGATCTGACGACCGAGGATCTGACGTCGTTCGACGCCATCGTCGTCGGCAGCCGGGCCTACGAAGTCGACCCGACGCTGTCCCGGACCAGCTCCCTCCTGCTCGACTACGCCAGGGGTGGGGGGCTCTTGATCGTCCTGTACCAGCAGTATCAATTCGTCCGGGGCGGTTATGCTCCTTTTCCCCTCGATATCCACCGGCCCCACGACCGGGTAACCGATGAAACCGCGCCGGTGAGACTGCTCGAGCCCGAGCACGCCGTCTTCACGACACCGAATCGGCTCGGCGAGGCCGATTGGCAGGGGTGGGTCCAGGAGCGCAGCCTCTACATGGCGGGCACCTGGGACGACGCCTACCGTCCGCTGTTGACGATGTCCGATCCCGGCGGCGTAGAAAAGCAGGGAGCGCTTTTGGTGGCATCGCTCGGAAAGGGGCACTACGTCTACACCGGGCTGGCTTTCTTCCGCCAATTGCCGGCCGGCGTCACCGGAGCCTATCGACTGTTCGCCAACCTATTAGCGCTGGGCGAGAACGGTCAGGCAGGAGACTCGAGATGACAAGATCTTCGCGCTGGAAGCGCGTCTTGTGGACGCTGCTGTTGACGATCTCGGTCACCGCCTGCGGCGATGGCCGTACGCCGCTGACCGTCTATTCTCCCCACGGTCGCGACCTGCTGAAGCTGGTGGAGGAGACCTTCGAAGCAGCCAACCCGGACATCGACGTCCGCAGCCTCGACATGGGGTCGCAAGAGGTCTACGAGCGGGTTCGCTCCGAGGCCGCCAACCCGCAGTGCGATGTCTGGTTCGGCGGTCCGGCAACGATTCTTGCCCTAGGCGCCCGCGACGGATTGTTGCAGCCGTTCAGGCCGAGCTGGGCGGATGCGGTGCCACCGGCCAGTCAGCATCCGGAGAATCTCTATTTTGGCCTGTACCGGACCCCGCCGCTCTTGGTCTACAACCAGGACGCGGTCTCCGAGGAGGACGCGCCCACCGACTGGGACGATCTGCTCGACGAGAGATGGCATGACCAGGTGCTGATCCGCGATCCGGTCGCCAGCGGCACGATGCGCACCATTTTCGGCATGATCCTGGAGCGTTCGGTCGCCGAGACCGGCGATACCGCCAGCGGTTTCGAATGGCTCGCACGACTCGACGCCCAGACCAAAGAGTACGTTCATAGCCCGGCGCTGCTGCACCAGAAGATGGTGCGTCGCGAGGGGCTGGTAACCATGTGGGAGCTGACCGACATCTTGTTCCAGCGCCTGCGCGGAGCGCCCCTGGGCTACCGCTTCCCGACCAGTGGCTCGCCGGTGATCGACGATTCCATCGGCCTGGTGAAAGGTTCGCGTCAGCCTGAGGCGGCGCAGAAATTCATCGAGTGGGTCGGCAGTCGGGAGGCTCAGTTACTGGCCGCCGAGCAAGCCTTTCGGTTGCCTGCCCGGCAGGATCTACCTCCCGAGCAACTTCCCGAGTGGGCGCGCGAGGCGCTCGACGCACTGGTCACGGCGGAGGTCGACTGGCAGCTCATCGAGCGCGAGGGAGCGGAGTGGATGAACGCCTGGGATCGAAACGTCAGGGGCAAGTGAGCCAGGACCGAGAGTGGCGGATGTCTATGGAATCGAGACATGAGGGATAAGGGGTGACGGAAGATCAGACAAGCTTTCTCGAGATTCGACACTTGGAGAAGAGTTTCGGGGACGTTCAGGTGCTCAAGGATCTGTCCCTCGAGCTGGCCGAGGGTGAGATCCTGGCCTTGCTCGGGCTCTCCGGCAGCGGCAAGACGACGGCGCTCCGGCTGCTGGCCGGATTCGAGACCCCGGATAGTGGCGAGATCCTGGTCGAGGGAGCCGACGTCGCCCACCTCGAGCCGGCGAAGCGCGGTTTCGGCATGGTGTTTCAGCACTACGCCCTCTTCCCTCATATGACGGTTTTCGACAATGTTGCCTTCGGCCTCAAGGCCCAACGGTGGCCGGGAGAAAGGATCGCCGAGCGGGTCGAGTCCATGCTCGAGCTCGTCGATCTGGCGGGTTTCGGTGGCCGGCGGGTGAGCGAGGTCTCCGGCGGCCAGCAACAACGGGTGGCCTTGGCCAGGGCGCTGGCCCCCGAACCTCGGATACTGCTGCTCGACGAACCCCTGTCGAATCTCGATCCGGCACTGCGCGAACGCACCCGCCGCGAGCTCAAAGCGGCGGTGCGGGAAGTCGGCATCACCACCGTTCTGGTGACCCATGAACAGGAGGAGGCGTTTCACGTCGGCGATCGGGTGGCGGTGCTCAACGGCGGCCGTCTGGAGCAGGTCGGTTCACCGGAAGAACTTTATCGAGAGTCCGTTAGCCGTTTCGTGGCGACCTTCGTCGGCCGCGCCAACATCCTGCGCGGGTTCGTCGACGAGGCGGACGCGGGCGAGGCCTGGGTCGCTCTCGGGCAAGTCGAGGACATTCACGTCTGCTGGTCGGGGGTCCCGGTCGATGAGATCGCCGAAGGCGAGCGGGTCGAGATCATCATCAAGCCGGAGTCGCTGCGCCTGGCGACGTCTCAGACCGGCGGCGCGCTGCCCGGACGAGCGGTCGAGCATCGCTTCACCGGGCCGTTGACCTACTGCATCGTTCATCTGATGGGCGGTGAAGAGATCGAGGTGCTGGCGGAAGACCGAGTGCCGGCGATTCATGAAGAGGTCTTCGTCGCGCCGCGCCCGGAGGGTCCCAAACCACGGATCTTTCGATTGGAGGATGAGGCCGGCTCACGGCAGCCTCCGGGGGATTTCGGATGAGCTCAGCCTCGCCTGCTCGAAGCAGCCGGATCGCCTACCTGGTTGCCCTCGGGCTCGTCTGGCTGGTGACCTACCCGCTGCTGCTGACCCTGCTCGAAGCCCTGGGTGGGGTCGGAGCGTGGACCCTCGAGCACTTTTCCGAGTTCGCTCGCCGCGCCGACGAATGGCGCGCCCTGTGGCGCAGCCTGTGGATCTCGGCCGCTTCAGTGGTGCTCGCCGGCCTGGTCGGGGTGCCGCTGGCCTTCGTCTTCGAACGTACGGATTTTCCCGGCCGGCGGGTCCTCGGCGCCTTGGTCGCACTGCCGGTGGCCCTACCGCCACTGGTCGGGGTGATCGCCTTTCTCTTCCTCTACGGTGAGAGCGGCTTCGTCTCGCGGGCGGTCCAGCACACACTCAGGCTCGAGCAACCGCCGTGGCGGCTCCACGGGCCGGGAGCTATCCTGCTGGTCCATACCTATTCCATGTACGTCTACTTCTACCTCTTCGCACGCGCGGCGTTGACTCGCCTGGACGGTTCGATGCTCGAGGCCGCGGCGGCGCTCGGCGCCGGCCCCTGGCGTCGCCTGTGGCAGGTGACGTTGCCGCAGCTCCGGCCGGCGCTTCTCGGAGCCGCGCTTTTGACCTTCATGACGTCGCTGGGCTCCTTCTCGGCGCCGTACATCTTTGCCGGCGGCTATCGGGTGATGACCACGCAGATCGTCGCCTCGAGAGTCAACGGTCAGCACGCCCTGGCCCAGGTCGAGGCGATCGTCCTGGCACTCCTGGCGCTCGGTGCCCTATGGCTCATTCGTCGTTTCCAGGGGGAGGATGCGGTGGCCTCCGCCCATGGCGTCGCGCCGGTCAGGCGGCGGATCGTTCGACCTCTGGCGCGTTGGGGTTTCGCCGCCCTCGGCTGGGGCCTGGCCGTCCTCATGCTCCTGCCTCACCTGACGCTGGTGCTGATTTCGCTGGTTCCCCACGGCACCTGGACGGTCGAGCTGCTGCCACCGGTGCTCGACTTCGGCAACTATCGCGAGCTTTTCTCCGAGCCCGAGAGACTGCGCCCGATGCTCAACTCGCTGTGGATGGCGACCGTGGCCACTGCCGGCGCGGTGGCTCTCGGCCTGCTGGCGGCGCGGCAATCGCTGCGTCAGGGCGGTCGGCTGGGGGCGGCTCTCGAAAGCTTGATCGCTCTGCCCTGGGCGATCCCCGGCACCGTCTTCGCGGTCGCCCTGGGCACCGCGTTTTCGGTCAATGCCCCCTGGTTCGGCCGGTTCATATGGATCGGAACGCCGATCATCTTGCCCCTGGCCTACCTCGTGCGCTGCTTGCCGGTCACCGGGCGCGCCGCCCTCGCCGGCCTGCGTCAGCTGGATCCGGCGCTGGAAGAGGCTGCCGCCGGCCTCGGTGCCGACGCCTGGCGCTCCTTCTCTCGCGTCACTCTGCCGCTGGTGCGGCCGGCGATCGTCGCCGGCCTGGGGCTGGCATTTATCACTGCCCTCGGCGACTTTGTGACCTCGATCGTGCTTTACACCTACGAGACCCGGCCGATCTCGATCGAGATCCAATCTTCCCTCAGGGTCCAGGAATTCGGAATTGCGGCAGTCTACGGCGTCCTCTTGATGTTGATCTCTGCCGCCGCCTTTCTGCTCTGGGGCCGCGGCGAAGCCAGGCCGTAAGTCACCTCGGAACGATGTCCCCGTTGAGCAGAAATTCGTCATGGCGGTACCGGCTCCGCGATCTGATCCCGGAATAAGGGGACAATCTCGAGGCGGTCGACATCGACCAAGCCTCGATCGGTGAGCTTCAGCGACGGAATCACCTCGAGGCCGAGAAAGCTTAAGGCCATGAAAGGGTCGTCCAGCCGTGTGCCTAGCGACCGAGCGGCTCGGTGCAATTCGGCGATCTGTTGAGCGACTTGCTCGATTGGAGCATCGGACATCAAACCGGCGATCGGCAAAGGCAGCAGGCCCAGCACCTTGTCTCCTGCCGTGGCCGCCAAGCCGCCCCCTTCGGCCGAAATCGCGCGAACCGCGGTGCATAAAGAACGGTCGTCCATTCCGACCGCGATCAGGTTGTGATGGTCGTGGGCCACGGTGCCAGCGATTGCGCCTCTTGTCAATCCGAAGCCGTGGACGAAACCCAAGCCGATCTTGCCGGTCGAATGGTGACGCTCCAGCACCGCGATTTTGGCCAAATCACGACTGGAGTCAGCAACCGCCTGACCGTCCTCCAGCTTTGGCTCGATGACCAAGTGTTCAGTCCGTAGCTGATTCTCGATCATTCCGATCACTCGGATACGGCCTGGCCGGGCGGCAATCCGGAAACTTGGCAACGTCGACGGTATAGCCACCGTCCCGCGCAATTGGGCGGTTTCTGTCGGCCGGTGCCCGAACAGCGCGCGACCGTCCTCGGCAACTTTCTCGCCGGCGATGTAGACGAGATCGGGCCGTGGGGCATGGAGCTCGCGAAAGATCACGAAGTCGGCCCGGCGCCCGGGAGCCAGGGCACCCCGATCCAGCAATCGATAATGATCCGCCGGATTGAGCGTTACCAGGCGGAATGCGACTGCCGGCTCCATGCCGCTAGCGATGGCGTTTCGCACCATCTGATCGATAGACCCGTTCTCCAGTAGATCCCTCGGCGTCCGATCGTCCGTACAGAAGCAGATTCTCCGTTCCGACCAGGGGTCGACCAGAGGCAACAGCGCGTGCAGGTTGCGGGCGTTGGTGGCTTCACGGATGAAGATCACCATTCCTTTCTTCAGCTTTTCTCGCGCTTCGTCGAGATCGATGCATTCGTGATCAGAAGAGATCTGTGCGGTGGCATAGGCGTTGAGGGCCTTGCCGCGCAGTCCAGGACAGTGTCCATCGAGGACCCGACCCTGAAACAACTGGAGCTTGGACAGAATCTCGGCATCGCCAGCTACCACCCCTGGAAAGTTCATCACTTCCGCCAAGCCGAGAATCCGACGCTCTGATAGCAGCTGACGGAGTTCTGGAACTCTCAGCGTGGCGCCGGACGTTTCGAGATCCGTCGCGGGGACGCAAGACGAAGCGTTGGTGAAGATTTCCAGCGGAACGGTTTCTGCATCCCGTAGCATGAACCGGATGCCGTCGAGGCCGCAGACATTAGCAATCTCGTGGGGATCGGTGATGACCGTCGTGACGCCTCGCGGTACCACGGCGCGCGCAAACTCGGAGGGTGGAACCATCGAGCTTTCGATGTGAACATGGGCGTCAATGAATCCCGGAGCGACGAAGCTGCCCGCGGCATCGAGAACTTCGTTACCGTGGTATCTGCTCCCTAGCCCAACGATCCGGCCGCCAGCGATCGCCAGGCTCGAGGTCGAGATACTGCCGTCGAAGACGTTGACGATCCGAGCATTCTCTATAACCAGGTCCGCGGGCTGATCGCCGCGGGCTACAGCTAATAATTCGTCCAAGCGCATCATCTCCTCCTGGTTTTCGAATCGGCTTTGGTGAGCTGCAAGTACCTACATTCACACCTTTGACAACCATGAGGCAGATCATCTAACCCCTGGCCGTTGACCAGCATACAGGCTTCGCCCGAGAATCGATCACCGCGATCGCGGTGATCTCAGATTAACTGCACGCCGTCGCGATCACTCGAAACGCAGGGCGTCGCTCGGCTGAATCCGGGACGCCCGATAAGCCGGGAAAGCGACAGCGGCGAGGCCGATGACCAAAACCAGGATCGCCGCCAGGCCGTAAGCCACCGGATCTAGCGTCTCCATTACGATGAAACCGGCGACCCACCGGGCGACCAGGGCTGCGGCGGCGAGACCGGCGGCGAGGCCGAGACCGTTCGCCGTCATGCTCTGCTTGAGAATCCAGCGCAGGATTTTCCAGCGATCGGCGCCCAAAGCCTGGCGCAGGCCGATTTCCCGGGTCTGCTGAAGAATCAAAAAAGACAAAACGCCGTAGATTCCCACGCCGGTAAGGGCGGCCGCCAGGATAGCCAGGAGCCCGGCGAGATTCATCAACGCCTCCTGGCTTTGAAATTGTGCCGCGAGCCAGTTTTCCAGGGGTTGGACGTCATGGATCGGCAGGTCGGCATCGAACCTTCTGATGCGGTCGCGCAGCTCGTCGACGACGCCGGTCGAGTTCTGGGTGCGCACGGCCAGCCCCAGGGATCGAACCCCGGCGACATACTCCGCCCAGGAGTCGGGAAATTGTGCCATCGGTACGTAAAAGAGAGCCGGGGCTTCGGTCTGAAATCCGTCCTCGAGCACATCCCCGACCACGCCGACGACCTCGCGAAGTCGCGGTTCCTCCGAGGCGCCGCGAGCCAGTGCGATGGTGACTCCCTGGCCGATCGGATTTTCGCCTGGCCACAGCCGTGCCGCCATCGTCTCGTTGACCACGACCACGGCGGCGCCGTTCTGGTGGTCGAGACCGGTAAAGCCTCGTCCCTTGGTCAGAGGAATCCCGAGGGTCTTGAAGTAATTCGAGCTGACGCCGATACACTGCGCGACACCGTTGCTGTTGTCGTCGGGGGATCGGCCGGCGACCTGAAAAGGAGCCCAGGGACCGCTCTCGAGGGGAAGGTTGGTCATCGCCGCCACGTGCTCGACCCCGGGTACCTGAGCCAGGTCGTCGAGCAATCGAAGGCTGAGTCGCTCCCAGGCCTCCGCGGTGCCGTAGTCAATGGGTGATAATGCCAGTTGCATCGCCATGACCCGATCTGAACGGATGCCGGGATCGCGCTGGCTCAAGGCGAGATAGCTGCGCACCAGGAGCAAGGCACAGACCAGGGCGATCGTGGTCAACATCACCTGACCGGCGATCAGCAAGAGGCGCCGGTGTTTGCGGCTGCCGCCCAGGCTTCGAACCGAGCCGCCCTTGATCGCGTCGCCCAGCGAGATGCGAAGTCCGGCCCGAACCGGCAAGAGCCCGGTGACGACACAGACCACGGCGGCCAGGACGAATGCGAAAGTCAAAACCGCCGTGTCGATTTCGATGTCGTGGTAGATCGGGACATTTTCCGAGACGACTCGCAACACGGCGCCATAGGTCCAGCGGCAGATCAAGAGACCGAGCAACACTCCGGCCACGGCGAGCACGAGGCTCTCGAGGAGCAATTGTCGGACCATCTGGCCCACCCGCGCTCCCAGGGCCAGCCGGGTGGCAAGCTCCTGGCGCCGGTCACCGGCTCGCACCAGCCCCAGGTGGGCGACGTTGACGCAGGCGATGAGCAGCACCAGGAGCGCACACCCTCCGAGCAGGGCGAGCGGCTGAAGGGCACTGCCGAAGTCGGCGGTGGTCAGGCGTTCGATGGTCACCGACTCTTTGCGTCCCGGCATGGCGTGTTGGCTGATCCAGTCGGCATTGGCGGCGGTGAGCTCTCGGCGTGCCGCCTTGAGGGTGGTGCCGTCGCCGAGTTTCGCCGCGATCGTGAGGTAGTTGCCGCGCTCCTGAGTGTTGCGATCCAGCTGCAGCGGCAGCCAAAGATCCGCCGAGACCGGGTAACGGAAGACCGCGGGCATCACGCCGATCACTTCATGATTCTGGCCGTTGAGCTTCAGCTGACGCCCGAGGATCTGCTGGTCGCCGCCGAAGCGCCGCTGCCACAGGCTGTGGCTCAGGACGACCGTCGACGGGCCCCCCACGGAGTCCTCGGTGTCCGAAAACACACGGCCGAGCAGCGGCTTGACGCCAAAGACCGAGAAATAGCTCCTCTGGACCCGGTAACTCTCCAATCGCTCGGCTTGCTCGACGCCGGAGAGACTCAGCGAGAGAGGGAGCCAGGTGAAGACCGCGAACTCTTTCAAGAAAGGAGTCCGCTCCTGCCAATAGACAGCCTGCATCGGCGAGACGTTGGGTTGTGGCATCGCGCCGTCATAGGCTGGCAGGACCTTGACGATTCGATCGAGATCGGGAAACGGCAGAGGTTTGAGCAGAATCGCGTTGAAGATGCTGAAAATCGCCAGGTTGGCACCGATCCCCAGGGCGAGGGTCAAGACCGCCGCCAGGGTCATCCACGGACGCTTGGAGTGCACACGTAAGGCGTGTCGTATCTCGTGGAGCAGATCGTTCATCGCAAAATCCCGCAAACCGGCCTACACACGAAGCCCCTCACCCGGAGCATAAGTTGCGTGACTGGTTGTCTCGAGTATGCTTTCACGGAACGTCGCCGTGTCAAGTCACCGGTTCCGGACTTTGGCTTCTTCGTCCCTGAACACGCCGACATCCAGGTCTCGGAACGGTGCGGGCATTTATGCCCGGGCTATGCCAGCGGGGCGTTCGTCCAGCACCGAGGATTATCCTGGGTTCTCGAAGCTTCAGTCCCGGCTCTGGCTCTCCGGGATCTTGCCCGACATCAGGCGGGCCAGCAGCCACGGCCGCCGGCGCAGCAGCTTGACGATCGGCGGCGGCACCTTCGGGTGTAGCCCGCCGCGGCGCGATGGCGGCGAGACGTCGAGATCGACCCGGCCGCCGAAGCTCTCGATGCCGGCCAGGGCTTCGAGCGCCGCTCGCAACACCGCGCGTTGTCCGTCGGCGTCGCCCGGTACACCGAGCGGTCGCCCCAGGGGGTAACCGATGCCGGCCACTCTCGGCGCGCCCACCGACGCCGTGACCTCCGGCATCACCGACAGCACCAGGGTCGAGAGCCCTTCGGCTTCCATCCGCCTCGCGGCCAGCCCCACGGACCGGCAGCAGAAAGGTCACACCGGCACCAGCAGGGCGACGTCGACCTCCTCGGACCTCATGCCCTCGATCATCGCCGGCACGCTGGTCTCGAGAAACGTCTCCGGTCGCAGCAGATAGCCCATGAACGAGTAGTGGGTAGCCGCCACGTCGCCCAGGAAGCCTTCGTCGACCAGCTCGGCGGCGCGCCGAAGCGGCAGCACAGAGTCCAGATCCTGCTCACCCGGGCGGGTGTCGATATGCAGGTGCCAGAGTCGAACATCGTCGGCACGGGTGCCGGCCGGGATCCGTCGGAAGCCGGGATCTCCCCACCACGGATCGCGACGTTCCCCTTCAGCGTCGAACGGCTCATCGTCCCGGCGCGCGACGCCCGCCGACGACACGATGGCGAGCCGCGACTCCGACAGCGGCTTGCCCAGCGGCGTCCATACCGGCGGGCGCTGGGGCTCGCGGCTCATCCAGGCGCGCATCACCTGGCGGGTGCCGAGATCGACGTAGCGGAAGGAATCGACGGTAGTCATAGACGAGCCAGGCTGTATTTATTAGGTGGAATCAGCTCGAGTCCAGGAATGCCCTCGATGTCAGGCTGAACGGGTGGCCCTGATTTCCTCAATTTCCGCTAATGCCTCAGAGCGTGGTCGCGTCGGAGCGGTGGCCAGCCAGCGATCAAGAGTTCCCAGCATTCGTTGGCGCTCCTTCTCTGTGAGCAGATCGCGCCGAGCCTCTAGCTCTTCAACAGCTTTTCGGACGACTGCGCTCTTCGAGATTCTCCAAGCCACGGCCAGTCGCTGAATGGTCTCCGCAGTTTCGGAGTCCAGTGAAAGGGTGGTACGTACCGATGTCATACGACGAATCATACCGATTCCCGCAACACAGCCACCGGATCGGCATTCGCGGCGCGTCGTGCCGGGATCGCACTCACCGCTACCGTCAAGACGATCAACCCGAGCGCGACGCCGGCGTAGATCACCGGGTCGGTATGGGTGACGCCATAGAGATATCCCGCCACCGCCCGGCTCGCCAGCGCCGCCGCCGCCAATCCCGCGATCACGCCGACGCCGCTCAACATCGTGCTGCGGCCGAGCATCAGCCGCAAGACCGACTCTGGACGCGCGCCGCAGGCCACCCGAACGGCGATCTCCTTCGAACGCCGGGCGGCCGCCTGCGACACCACGCCGTAGAGCCCCACCATGACCAGCAGGACGGCGAGCACGGCGAAGGCGCTGATCAGCGTCGCCATTTGACGCTCGACGGCGACGGAGCCCGACAGGATCTCCGGTAGCGTGGTGACGCTGAACACCGGCAGGTAGGGATCCATGGCCTGAACCGTTGCCCGGACGTCCGGAATCAGGCGACGGGCGTCGCCGTCGGCGCGGACCAGCAGAGTCATCGAGGGTGCGAGAAAGGGGCCGAGGAAAGACTTCTCCTGCTGAGCGTGGTAGAGGTAGAGCACCCCCGCGGCATCCTCCTTGACGCCGGCATACTTGGCGTTCGACACCACGCCGACGACCTCGAAAGGCTCCTCCGTCTGCACCAGCGACAGGCGCCGGCCAACGGCGTCGCGATCCGGCCAGAAACGCTTCGCCAGGGTCTCGTTGACGATCGCCACCGCGGGAGACGACGCCGTATCCGACGAGGCGAAGTCCCGGCCTTCCAAGATCTCCATGTCAACCGTGCGAAAGTAATCCCGGCCGACCATCGCATGGAACGCCGTTCTTGGCGGCTCGCCCTCACCGAGCGGTGCAGCGTCCTCCAGCGACACCACGAGATTGACCATCAGGTCCGAGCCGGCCATCGGTAAGGCCGACGCCATGCTCACCGAGCGTGCTCCCGGCAGCCGTCTCAGGTGCTCGCTCAGCTCTTCGTAGAACGCCGTGACCCGGGGGCCTTTGTAGCCAGCGGACGCCAAGTCCAGCGACGCCGCCAGTGTATTCTCAGGTTGGTAGCCGAGCTCGACGCCGTCGAGGGCTCTCAGAGTCCGGAGCATCAGCCCCGAGGCGATCAGCACGACCAGCGCCAGCGCGACCTGGACCGCCACCAGCCCCTCGGCGAGGGCGAAGCGGGAGCGCCGGCCCGACGCCTTGCCGCCGCGCAGCGACGAGATCAGGTCGGTGCGGGTGCCGCGAAGAGCCGGAATCGACCCGAAGAACAGCCCGCACAGCAGAGAGACAAGCAGCGCGAAGCCGACCAGGCGCGGGTCGAGGCTCAAGTTGAGCTCGACTTCGACCGGTAGCCGCAGCTGTTCGACCAGGGGTAGCGACACCGCGGCGAGCGCGAGCCCGGCGGCTCCGCCGAGCAGGGCCAGCCCCAGGCTCTCGGTCATCAATAGGCGCATCACGCGACCGCGACCGGCGCCGAGACTCAGGCGAATCGCGATCTCCCGCCGTCGGGCCATCGTCCGCGCCAGCAGCAGACTGGCGACGTCGAGGCAGGCCACCAGCAGCACGACGGCGACCAGCCCCAGGAGCAGGCCGGAATACCGCGCCACCTTCTGGCGGTTGCCGGTGCCGAGCGTCACCTCCGAGAGTGGAAAGGCTTTCACCCCGCGGTCCTCATGGGTTTCGGGGTAGGTCTCCGAAAGTCTCGCGGCCACCACCTCGAGGGCGCTTCGCGTCTCGGCCAGCGAGACGCCGGGGGCCCGCCGTCCGACCAGGTTCAACCAGGTCTGTTCCCGATCCTCAGCGCCGTGAAATTGCGCATAGATGCCTACGGCGATCGACCGGAAGGTATCGAACGACATCCAGAGATCGGTGTCGGCCGCCTTCGAGGTGCCCTGGAATCCGCGCGGCGAGATGCCGATCACCGTGACCGGTTGGCCGTTCAATCGAATGACCTGGCCCACCAGGCCCGGATCGCCGCCGAAGCGCTGTTGCCACAGGCCATGGCTGACCACGGCGACCGGTTCACCCGCCGCATCGCCGGAGTGGAAGAAGCGCCCTCGCTCAGGCGTGACGCCGAGGACGTCGAAGTAGTTAGCCGACGCCGCCGACGCGGCGATGCGTACGGCTGGCCCACCATGGGTCAGGCTGAGCTCGAGCCCACTGAAAGCGGCCAGACCAGAGACCGCGCTGGAGTCGCCGAAATCCAGATAGTCCGCGTAGGCGACCTTGCGCAGCACAGGCTCTTTCTGGTTTCGGTCCTGGCCGGTCGAGTACACCGCGACCAGCTCGTGCTGGTCGGCAATGCCGGGCACGCCGCGCAGCAGCAGAGAATCGATGACGCTGAACACCACCGTATTGGCGCCGATTCCGAGAGCCAGGGCGATCACTACCGCGGCGGTGGTGGCCGGATTCTTGGCGAGCGAACGGACAGCGGATCGAAGATCCCGCGTGCGCCAGAGGCGCGGGGGCGAAAGGCTGATCGGCATCTGAATCTCCTGAGCGTTTTGGGGGCTTCGGGCATGAACTACCCGCCGACCCGATCCGGTCACGTCCCGGACAGGCAACGAGCATATGGATCTGTTTTCCTTTTGCAAGCGACTGGCTTGTGAACCGGTCCACATATATGTGGAATTTATGGGCCGTGTTGACA
>JAAUXY010066252.1_pt1 | contig 35876 bp, 39 predicted proteins | sample 7278121 | NCBI WGS metagenome assembly JAAUXY01 (sample SAMN14350117, study PRJNA611818) | marine sediment metagenome | isolation source: surface marine sediment (1.8m) | place: French Polynesia: Moorea | collected 2018-08
CGTCGACGTACAGACAGTGGCCAACTCAGAGACGGCGATCAACCGTATCGATTCGGCCCTGACTGTCGTCAGTGACCTGCGTTCGAGCTTCGGTGCTATCCAGAACCGTTTCGAATCGACGATTGCCAACCTGCAGGCAGTATCCGAGAACCTGGCCGCCTCGCGCAGCCGGATCCAGGACGCTGACTTTGCTGCTGAGACGGCTTCCCTGACCAAGGCGCAGATCCTGCAGCAGGCCGGCGTAGCCGTGCTGTCGCAGGCCAACGCCCAGCCGCAGCTCGCACTGAGCCTGCTGCAGTAAGGCGACAATAAGTAAGATCCCCTGAGGCGGGGCGGCATGGACGCCGCCCCGCCGCGGGCACAGGGAGAATGCTCATGGCTAACCAGGACATACAGCCAGTTTCAGGTTCAACAGCGACATTTGCGGCGCTCAAGCTATCGGAGCAATCGACTGCGGGCGGCAAGGCTGCGACCGAGGCCGGCAAGTCCATGCCGGAGGAAAAAGAATCCCGTCCGGACATGGAAAGCCTCGCCAGTCAGCAAAATGTCGTGAGCCGGACGATCGGCCGCGATCTGCGTTTTCAGGTGGATATGAACACGGGCAAGTCGGTCATTCAGGTCCTCGACCGGGATACCGGCGAGATCATTCGCCAGATACCACCGGAAAACGCCAGGACATACGTGTCGGACTCGGGTGCTGTCGCGCTCAGGCTGTTCGACGACCGGGTTTGATCACACTGGAAGAGTAGATCTGGCACGTTTCTTGTAACGCTTCTGTGTAACAGGAACACACCAGTACGCAGGAACCGAATAGAGAGATGGCCAGCATAATTTCAAGCGGAATCGGCTCCGGCCTCGACATTGCCGGGATCGTGCAACAGCTTGTTGTCGCGGAGGGGCAACCGGTGGAGACCAGGATCGCACAGAAGGAGGTCAGGGCGCAGGCCAGGCTGTCTGCGTTTGGCAGCCTCAAGTCCGCGCTTTCCGACTTCCGCGACAAGCTCGATATCATGAGGTCGTCCGACAAGTTCCTGCAGCGCAAAGCGAGCTCGAGTAACGAGGACGTTTTCACGGTTACGGCGAGCGGCGGCGCGCTGCCCGCGAGCTACGACCTCGAGGTCGTGCAGCTGGCACAGTCGCAGAAACTCACGTCAGGCGCATTCACAGGCGCCGATGCCGAGGTAGGCACCGGTGAGCTGTCGATCTTCGTTGGCGCGTCGTCGATGTTGCTGACCGTGACCACTGAAAACAACACGCTTGCGGATATCGCCGACGCGATCAATTCGTCGCAGAACAACCCGGGCATCAACGCGTCAATTGTCAACGCGAACTCCGGCAGCTACCTGATCCTCACATCGGACAAGACCGGCACGGGCCAGCCAATCACGATCACACAGAGCGGCGGTGACGGCGGCCTCGCCGCCCTCGAATGGGATCCGCTAAACGGAAACACTTCGCTGACGGAATCGGTTGCGGCGCAGGACGCAACAATCCGCATTGACGGCTTCGACGTCATCAGCCAGACCAACGAATTCGATTCGGCCATCGATGGCGTGACGATCTCGATTCTCTCCGGAACCTTCGGTGCTACGGAAAGACTGTTCGTCGAAAATGACGAAGAGGCAGCTCGCACGCTCGTTGCAGATTTCGTCGAGAGCTACAATGCGCTGATCGACACGTTCGATAGCCTCACCGAATACGATGCGGAAGCCGGGCTCGGAGCGCCGTTGCTGGGCGACGCCAGCATTCGGGGTATTCGTGACCAGGTCCGTCGTGAAATGAGCAACGCCGTATCAGGCATCGACGCACCGTTCTCGGTACTGACGGACGTTGGTATCGAGACGCAGCTTGACGGCAAGCTCGAGATCAACGAGCAGAAGCTCACCGACATCCTCAATGACGACTTCGTGAAGTTCGGCCAGCTCTTCTCGACGACGGATGGCTACGCCACGCGCCTCCACGAGCTGACCGACAGCTACCTGAAGTCAGGCGGCATCATCGAAACGAGGACGTCGGGTCTCGAGGCGAACATCGAGGAGTTCGAGGACCAGCGACTTGCGCTCAACGAGCGCCTGGCATCGCTGGAAACGCGACTGCTCAGGCAATTCAATGCACTTGACTCTTTGCTCGCGAATCTTTCTTCGACGAGCAACTTTCTCACCCAACAACTGAACAGCCTGCCGGGCGCAACGCGACCGCAAAGCTCCTGACCCAAAGGACGAATCATGCTTACCACGAGTGGCAGTGAAGCCATACGCCAATACCAGCAGCTGAACACACACGGCAATGTGGAGGATGCATCGCCGCATCGACTCATTCAGCTCATGATGGAACGGGCGCTGGCCAACATAGGCGTGGCGCGCGCGCACATGGAACGCTCGGAGATTGCACGCAAGGGCGAGAGAATTGGCGACGCGATCGCCATCATCAACGGCCTGCAGGCGAGCCTCAACCACAAGGCTGACGAGAAAATGGCGGCCAACTTCGACGCACTTTACGCGTACATGATGCGGCGGTTGCTCGAAGGAAACATGCAGGACGATCCCGCAGCGCTCGACGAAGTGTCGAGCTTGCTCGGTGAGATCAAGGAAGCCTGGGACGCGATCGCGGACGAGTCCTGACGATAGCCTGTCCGGGGAAAGGTCTTGATGGAATCCGTGGTCGAAATCGTAGCAGCCATGAATGCGGCAGCCGAGCAGGGCGAGTGGGGCCGTGTCGGGGAATTCTCTGAGCAGCTTCGCGTCGTCATCGCCGATATTCCGACGGCCGAACGACGCGCTGCCATCGAAACCGCACAGCGCGCAATGCGGCAGCTTCACGACAAAGCGGCATCGGCACGCCACGAAGTCACCGACAAACTCTCCGAGATTCGCCGCGGCCGCGACGCGGCCAAGGCTTACGGGAGTTCGTATTAGGTTAAGTTTGTCGCTATTTGTGACCAGGGTCACAAATCCGGTCGAATCAAGGGTCTATGCTTGTCAGCAGTCGCATCTGCTTGACATAAGGCACAGACGGAATGACACCGAACACGACGATCAAGGGGACCGTTGTCATCATCGATACCGACGCGGCGCGCGCGGACGAGCTCGGCGAACGGCTGCGATTCCTGGACTACGATCCCGTCAGTCTGACCAACAACGACAACATCGAAATCGACGGCATTGTCGCCGCGATACTTGGCGACGTCAGTAGCGAACCCGATCTCATCGAAGCAGCGCAGGGCCTGCGCGCGCGGACCCCGAACCTGCCGTTCCTGTGTTTGCCGAAATCCGCCGACGTTCGTCACGAACTCGCCGATGGAATGGCATGGACACTCGAACTGCCGCTCCGCAAGTCCCAGCTGGAACGCCTGCTGGCGCGTGCCGAGCGCTACCACGGGCAGGAACGCCGTCACCGGCTCACGGGCTCGTCGCGGACCATTCGTCGAGTGCGCGAGCTCATCGAGCAGGTCGCCGATTTCGACACGAACGTGCTGATCACCGGTGAGTCCGGCACGGGCAAGGAACTCGTCGCACGCACCATTCACGACCTTTCGGATCGCGCGGAAAAGCCTTTTGTACCGATCAACTGCGGCGCGATCCCTGCAGAGCTGCTCGAAAGCGAGTTATTCGGCCATGAAAAGGGCGCGTTTACCGGCGCGATCTCGGCGCGCACCGGCCGTTTCGAACTCGCGGAGGGCGGAACGCTGTTTCTCGACGAGATTGGCGACATGAGCCTGGATATGCAGGTCAAGCTGCTGCGCGTGCTGCAGGAACGCTGCTTCGAGCGCGTAGGCAGCAACAAGAGCAAAGCCTGTGACGTGCGAATCATCGCTGCCACTCACCGCGACCTGCCCAGGGCGGTAGAAGACGGCGACTTCCGCGAGGATCTTTTCTATCGCGTCAACGTATTTCCCATCGAGATGCCACCGCTGTACAAGCGCGTGTCCGATATTCCGCAACTCATGGAAGAACTGTTCATTAGCCGTGGCGGCCGGAATCCCGGCTGCGTTCGCGTCAGCGATGCCGCGCTGCGCCTGCTGGTCAACTACCGATGGCCCGGCAATATTCGGGAACTCAGCAACCTCGTGGAACGACTGGCTATCATCAAGCCGGAAGGGCAGATCGACGTCGACGATTTGCCGCCCCGGTATCGCGAGGCGCAGCCGATGCAGGACGAAGCCGAGCAGACGCTGGTTGCCGAGGCGATGCAGATGACGGAAGCCAACCTCAAGAAACACCTTGCAAGCGTTGAGCAGGAGCTCATTGGCCAGGCGATGGATGCCTGCAACGGCGTCGTCGCCGGCGCGGCACGACTGCTGCGCATGCGCCGAACGACGCTCGTCGAGAAAATCAACAAGTACCAGCTCGCGTCGTAGCAGCGGTCGTAAGACCGCGATCGCAGTGTCGCTTCGCTCCACAGCTCCTACAACTTGCTAGTGGCACTTGTGGGAGCGGTTGAGCGCAGCGAAACCGCGAGCGATAGCTGCGCGCGAAGCGCGCGCACGAGTTCAAATCCCGTCGAGTGCTAATCGAGGTTTCGCGGTCTCACGACCGCTCCTACAGCCCAAAAACTGACGCGGTCGTTCGTCGATTGTCGGAATTTTGACGCGATTCTCGCTTGTCGGAAATCCGTAAGTAATTGTTTATAAACAATAAACAATTCTGGCATGCAACTTGCAAAATTACCGATGGATATCGATTCATCGGGAGAGCCCATTGGCTGCACTGCCTGTCGAAAGAAACGAACGACTGAGTGCCATCGGCGAGATGACGGCCGAGTTCGCGCACCAGGTGCGGACCCCGCTGGCATCGGCGATGTTGTACACCGCGCAGCTCGATACCTCGACGCCGGATCAGAAACGTGTCGTTGGAAAAATCCAGGGTCGGCTCAACGACCTCGGCCGTATGGTCAATGACATGCTGGGATTCGCGGCGGGTGCGCGTCCTGCACGGGAGAGGATCCTGGTTGCCGACCTGCTCAGCGCGGTCGTCCGTACGATCGAGCCGCAGCTTGCATCAACGACGATTCTCGCAACCCACTGCGACACCGCGGCCATGTCGATCATGGCCAACAAGGAGGCGCTCAAAGGCGCACTGCTGAACCTCGTCAGCAATGCGGAGCAGGCCCGCAAAAACGATGCAGCCATCGAACTTGCCGCTCGGCGCTACGGCGAACGTGTTCTTATCTCGGTAAAAGACAACGGCCCCGGCATTCCGTCGCACTGCATCGGGCGCCTGTTCGAACCGTTTTATACGACGAGACCCGAAGGTACGGGCCTGGGACTCGCTGTCGTGCAGGCCGTGGCACGCTCACACGATGGCTCTGTGTCGGTCGACACGTGCGACACCGGGAGCTGTTTCACACTGGACTTGCCGGCACTTGCTGTAACGGGGGTGGCAAATGGCTAGCCCCGCTGTTCTCATCGTCGAGGATGACGCGCACCTGCGCGAGGCGCTGTTCGATACGCTCGCAAGCGACGATTGTCCCGTGCTGACCGCTGCCGACGGCAGCAGCGCGCTCGAGATACTGGATCGCGAGCACGTGGGCCTCGTCGTCAGCGACCTGCAGATGCGGCCGATGGATGGCGTGACGCTGCTCGGCAAGATTCGCGAGCAACACCCGGCGCTACCCGCTGTTCTGATGACGGCGCACGGCACGATACAGAACGCGGTGGACGTCATGCGTAGCGGCGCCGCCGACTACCTCGTCAAGCCGTTTGCCGCCGATGACCTGAAACAGGTCGTCGACAAATACATCAAGCCGGCCGACGATACGGGCCGCCCCGTCGCAGAGGATCCGGTATCGCTCGAACTGCTGCGTGTCGCAGAGCGCGTTGCGGCTACCGAAGCAACCGTAACGATCAGCGGCGAAAGCGGCTGCGGCAAGGAAGTCATCGCGCGGTTCATTCACGAACGCTCGCCAAGACGCGATGCACCGTTTGTCGCCATCAACTGTGCGGCCATTCCGGAAAACATGCTCGAGGCCGTGCTTTTCGGCCACGAGAAAGGCGCATTTACGGGCGCCACCCAGGCCCATGCCGGCAAATTCGAGCAGGCCGACAACGGCACACTGCTGCTCGATGAAATTTCGGAAATGGACCTGGGGCTGCAGGCAAAGCTGCTGCGCGTAATCCAGGAAAAAGAGGTCGAGCGCATCGGCGGTCGCAGGGTCATCCCGCTGAACGTGCGCGTACTCGCAACGACCAACCGCGACCTCAAGCAGTACGTTGCGGACGGGCGCTTTCGCGAAGATCTTTTCTACCGACTGAACGTCTTTCCTCTGCACATCGCGCCGCTGCGCGAGCGGCGCGAGGACATCCTGCCGCTCGCCAACATGGCGATCCGACGTCACGCGAATGCGACGCAGTCCGCCGTGTCGCTGTCACAGCCCGCACAGCAAAAGTTGCTGTCGCACGACTGGCCCGGCAACGTACGCGAGCTCGAAAACCTGCTGCAGCGCAGCCTGATCCTGTTGCAGGGAAACGAGATCGACGTCGGCGATCTCGCGTTCGAGGCGGACGAGGTGGCCAGCGTGCCGTCGAATGCCGGGCTCAACCGGGACCTCAAGCACCATGAGTTCCAACTGATTATTGATGCCATGCGACAGCACGGCGGCAAGCGAGCTGCCGTTGCCGAAGCGCTCGGAATCAGCCCGAGGACCCTGCGTTACAAACTCGCGCGCATGCGCGAGCAGGGGATCTGCGATGGAGACCCGAAATGAACCAGATCAGTTCCGAACACCTGCTGCAACAGATCCGATCGCTCGGCAGTGAGTTGCAGGTCGGTAAACCGGTCGTCCAACAGCCGCAGGACACGCACGGCGGCTTCGGCAACACGCTGAAAGCGACGCTCGATGCGGTCAACGAGTCGCAGGCCCGATCGTCCGATCTGAAAACGGGATTCCTGAACGGGACGGGCGAGGCCAGCCTCGCGGAAGTCATGATCGCATCGCAGAAAGCGAACTTGCAGTTCCGTGCCGTTGCCGAGGTGCGCAACAAGCTCATCACGGCGTACCAGGACATCATGAACATGCCGGTGTAGTCGAGGCGGGCAGGACACAGAGGAAGCAGTAAACAGTCATGGAAAACACCAACGTTATCGAAGCGCCCGCCGTGCACCCGGCGGCCCAGATGAACCTGGCCACCGTGCTCAGGATACCCGCCGTGCGGCAGATAACGCTGCTCGTCGGCGTCGCCGTAGCCGTCGCGCTGGGCTTTGCCATCGTGCTCTGGGCGCAGGCGCCGGCGTACACAGCCCTCTACACCGATATGAGTGCCTCGGAATCGGCCGAAGTGGCCGACGCGCTGCGCACGACCGGTATCGATTTCAAGGTAGACAGCGTGACCGGTTCGGTAATGGTTGCCGAGGGTAGCTTGCACGAGGCGCGCATGCGGCTCGCATCCCAGGGACTGCCGCAAAGCGTCAGTGCCGGCATGGACTCCATGTCCGAGCAGTCGAGCTTCGGCGTCAGCCAGTTCATGGAAAACGCGCGCTACCAGCACGCACTCGAGGCCGAGCTCGAGCGCACGATCTCGACGCTGGGTGCCGTGCGCGAAGCACGCGTGCACCTCGCGATGCCGAAACAGTCGGCGTTCATCCGCAATCCGAGCGGTGCCACGGCCGCGGTCGTACTGCAACTGTTCCGTGGCCGCACACTCGAGGACGAGCAGGCCACGGCCATCGTCAATCTTGTCGCCGGCAGCGTGCCCAATCTCGCAACCAGCGACGTCAATCTCATCGACCAGTACGGTCGTATGCTGAGCTCGGCAGGCGATGCGTCCACCGACGCGCAGGCCATGACTCAGCTCAAGTACAAGCGGCAGCTCGAGAACGACTACAAGCAGCGCATCGAGGACATGCTCACGTCTTTCGTCGGGCCGGGCCGGGTCCGGGCGACCGTGAACGTCGACGTCGATTTCACGGTTTCCGAAGAGACGCGCGAAAGTTTCGACCCGGCGCGTGCGGTCGTCCGCAGCGAGCAGACCAGTGAAGAACGGCGCGGCGCAGCCGACGCGGGCGCAGTAGGCGTGCCGGGCGCGCTCAGCAACCAGCCACCCGAGGCGACCGGTGAGACCGGCGTGCCGACCGAAGGCGAAATCGTAGCGACGCAGAACGAATCGCGCATGACGACGCGAAATTTCGAGGTCGATCGCACGATCAGTCATACGCGGCCGCAGTCGGGCACGATCCGCAGGCTTTCGATTGCCGTCGTCGTTGACGACAGTCCCTTTACTCCCGCCGTTGCGGACGCCGGCGAGACAGCCGAGGGACAGGCAGCCGCACAGCCGGTCGTTAGCGAGGACGATATCGCACGCTACACGACGCTCGTCCGCGAGGCGGTTGGCTTCGACGCGACGCGTGGCGACAGTGTCACCGTCATCAGCGAGACGTTCCGGGCTGTCGAGCCGCCCGAAGCCGCGGAGCCGCCGCCGATCTGGAAACAGCCGCTGTTCCGCGAGGTGACACGACAAGCGCTGGGCGTAATTCTCGTGCTGGCAATCGCGTTCGGCGTGGTCCGCCCGATGCTCAGCAGCGTCGTCTCGAGCAGCGCCAGCAGCGGAGGCGACTACCTCGGCGCAGCCGCGGCGTCCGGAGGCGCGCTGGCCACGCCCCAGATCGTTGCAGCCGGAGGCGCGGCGCCGGCCGCGCTGACCGGTCCGAACTACGAAGAGAAAGTAGCCGCGGCCAAGAACATAACCGGACACGACCCGGCGCGAGTGGCCCAGGTCGTCAGGAAATGGGTGACGATCGATGAGTGATGCTCAGGAAGAAATGAACGGCACCGAACGTGCCGCGCTGCTACTGATGACACTCGGAGAAGCTGAAGCCGCCGAGGTTCTCAAGTACATGGGCGCAAACGAGGTGCAGCGCCTCGGGATGGCGATGGCGCAGCTAAAGAACGTCACACGAAACCAGGCCGACCAGGTACTCGATGTCTTCATCACCGAAGTCGAGGACCAGACGGCGCTGGGCGTCGACAACGAGAACTACGTACGAAAGCTACTGAGCAATGCGTTCGGCGCGAGCAAGGCAAACGCCTTCATCGATCGCATCATGACCGGCGACGACGGCAACGGCCTCGATGCACTCAAGTGGATGAGCTCCCGCGAGGTCGTGGACATTGTCGAAGACGAGCACCCGCAGATTGTCGCAATCGTACTTTCGTTCCTGGATGCCAAGGAGGCGGGCGAGGTACTCGAGCTGATGCCCGAGGAGTTGCGTTCCGACATCGTCATGCGCATTGCGAACCTGAGCGACATTCAGCAGAGTGCGCTCGCGGAGATCGAGAACCTGATTGCGAACAAGTCGACCGGCTCCACACGAGGCGGCACGCGCAAGGTCGGCGGCGACAAGGTCGCGGCCGACATTGTCAATGCACTCAAGCAGGACGCCGGCGACAAGCTGCTCGAAGAGATCAAGGAGAAGAACGAGGAAGTCTCGGTGCGCATCCAGGAGATGATGTTCACGTTCGACATTCTCCTCAGCGTTGATGATCGCGGCATTCAGGCGCTGCTCCGTGAGATCAACAACGATTTGCTGATCGTTGCGCTCAAGGGCTGCGACCCCGCGATCAGCGACAAGATACTCGGCAACATGTCGAAACGAGCGAGCACGCTCCTCAAGGAGGACATGGAAGCCAAGGGGCCGATGAAGCTCAGCGAGGTCGAGGCTGCGCAGAAGGAAATACTCGAAGTCGCGCGCAGGCTCGCGGACAACGGTGACATCGATCTGGGCCAGGGTGACGACGAATATGTCTGAGGAAGCTCTCGACAAAGAGGCGTCACCGTGGACCGTCCCCGCGATCGACGGTTCCGAGGGCAAGGGCTACCTGACGGCCGGCCGGCTCGAGGCCCTGCAAAAAGAAGCGTGGGACGAAGCGTTCCAGAAAGGCCACGCCGAGGGCGTCAAGGCCGGCGAAGAGGAAATCGCCGCGCGTGCAAGACGTTACGACCAGTTGCTGCAGTCACTGTCCAAACCATTCGACCGCCTCGATGAGGAGGTCGAGCAGGAACTGGTGGAACTCGCCATTGCAATGACCAAACAGTTATTCCGCCGCGAGATTCGCATCAATCCATCGCACGTTATCGGCGTCGTCCGGGAAGCCATTCGGCTGTTGCCCATTGCAAGCCGCAACGTGCACGTCCACCTGCACCCGGAAGATGCGACTCTCGTCCGGGAGACGCTGACGCCAGCCGAGAACGAGCCCGCCTGGTCGATTGTGGAGGATCCGCTGATTGAACGCGGTGGCTGCAACGTCACGACCGACAACTCGCGCGTCGACGCGTCGAACGAAAAACGCCTGCAGGAAGCCATTCGATCACTCAACGGCGACGAGCGGCAGTAATGGAAAACGACTCCCCGATCCTCGTCGGACCCGATCCCAATCGCAGCCTCGAGCGCTCGCTTCGACTCGGTACCTACCTCGATCGCGTGCTCGATAGCAGCGGTCCCCGGCTTGTCGTCGAAGGCGTGCTGCGACGCACGGTCGGACTTGCGATGGAGGCCGAAGGCTGTCACGCGCCGCTGGGCGGCCGATGCGACGTGATCGCAACCGACGGACGCCGCGTGGAAACCGAAGTCGTCGGATTTGCCGGTGAACGCCTTTACCTGATGCCGATCGGCGATATGCGTGGCATCGTGCCGAATGCGCGCGTCATCCCCGTCTCGGGCGTCCCCGAGGTGGTCGTCGGCGAGGAACTTCTTGGGCGTGTACTGGACGGGCGCGGCAAGCCGCTCGATGGCGGCAATCCGATAACCGGCGGTCACGCCGTGCCGCTGTTCGGCCAGTCCATCAACCCGCTCAAGCGGAAACCCATTTCGGCGCAGCTCGACGTGGGGGTGCGCTCGATCAACTCCCTGCTGTCTGTCGGGCGCGGTCAGCGTATGGGATTGTTCGCCGGCAGCGGCGTCGGCAAGAGCATGCTGCTCAGCATGATGACGCGCAACACCGACGCCGACGTCGTCGTCGTCGGTCTCGTCGGGGAACGCGGCAGGGAGGTGCAGGAATTCATCGATCACTCACTCGGCGGCGAGGGCATGAAAAAATCGGTCGTCGTCGCCACCCCGGCCGACGATACGCCGCTGATGCGTATGCACGGTGCGTGGCTGACTGCGGCGATCGCCGAGCATTTTCGCGATCAGGGCCAGAACGTCCTGCTGCTCATGGATTCGCTGACGCGATTCGCACAGGCACAACGTGAGATCGCGCTCGCCATCGGCGAACCGCCCGCAACCAAGGGCTATCCGCCGTCGGTGTTCGCGAAACTGCCGCAGCTCGTCGAGCGTGCAGGAAATGGGGAGCACGGCGGCGGCTCGATCACGGCGATTTACACCGTGCTTGCCGAGGGCGACGATCCGAACGACCCCATCGTCGACGCATCGCGCGCAATCCTCGACGGACACATCGTGCTGTCGCGCACCATGGCAGATGCCAGCATCTATCCGGCCATCGACGTCGAGTCCTCGGTGAGCCGCGCGATGTCTTCGTTCGTCACGGATTCGCAGCAACAGCTCGTATCGCGTTTTCGCCAGCTTTACTCGACGTACCAGGAAAACCGGGATCTCGTCAGCGTTGGCGCTTATCAGCCGGGATCGAACCCGCAGCTTGACGAGGCGATCGCGCTGTGGCCCGCCATCATCGAATTTCTGCGGCAGCGACACGATCAGTGTGTCGACACGGGGACCAGCCTCGACGATCTGAGAGGCCTGTTCGCTACAGCCGCCGAGCCGATAGCGACGGACGCGGACTGACATGAAAAAGCGCTCCCGGAAACTCGACCGCATCGTCTCGCTCGCAAACGTCGAGGAGCGCCGCTGGGGCGAGAAGGCCGGCGAGTCGCGCCAGCAGCTCGACGAACAGCGGGCGCGCCTCGGTGAACTCAACGCCTACCGGCACAACTATGCGAAACAGAATTCGGCGAGCAGCGTAAATTCGGCGCAGCTCAAAGACTACAAGCACTTCCTGCAGCGGCTCGACGCCGCCGTCAGTGCGCAGAAACAGATCATCCAGGACAGTGAGCGCAACTACGAAACCTTGCGACGACACTGGATGCAAAAGCGCCAGCGCCGCGAGTCACTCGAGCGCGTGCTCGACAAGCACCTGCGCAGCGAGGCTGCCTGGGAAGACCGCCTCGAGCAGAAGAAACTCGACGACCTGCCACCGCCTGCGACGTCGTATTCGGAGAAAACCAAGGACTAGAGCGCGACACCCGCTGATGTCCACGGTGTCCCCTATGCTCTTTTGGAATCATCTTGACCGTTGGCACCGGGGCTCTTGCGAACTTGGCACGACCCTTGCTCTGTATCTCGTAGTCACGGGATTTTTTGAGCCAAGGAGCGCACATGCTAGCCATATTCCTGCCGCAATCCAGCGAGCTGCTGAAGTTTGATAATTCCATTAATAACATGGACTTACTCCCGTCAGCGGCAGCAACGCCCGATGCGGGATTCTCGGATCTTCTGCAGCTCGGGCTCGATCAGCTGCCCACCGTCGAAATCGAAGTCGGCGAAATCCTGCCGCGCGGTGGCAGCACGTTGCCGCTGGATCAGGACGCAGCAACCGTGCCAACAGAACTGCTCGCGCCGCTGGAACCTGTCGCGGACGAGATAGCACCGATCCAGCCGTTGCCCGAGATTTCGCTGCCGGGTATCGAGCTACAGCTGTCCGCCGGCGATCCGTTGGAGACTCCTGCCGTGGATGAGCACCAGCTGGCTGCCGATTCCGCGCAAGCCCTGATACCGGTCGCCGCCGAACGTGCTGTGCAGCCAACGACGGATAACGTCCGCGCCGCCGCGCGGGCACACGCTCGGGAGGCTGAGCCGCCTCGGCTGGTCACGCCGGCGGCAGCCAGAGCGCCCGATCCGGTGGAAGCGATCAGGAGCGCTAATGGCGATGTCGAGGCGCCGTTGATTCGGCCGCTCGTCAATACGCGCGCAGAGCCGGCGCGCCGAACTGAATTGCCCGCAGTACCCGAAGCGTTATCGCAGTCTACGCAATCCGCCCCGGCGCAAGAATCGCTGTCGCGGTCTGTGGCATCCGCTACACAAATCCTGACACCGGCCGACGGCCTGCGTGACGACGCCGGACTGAAAGCCCAGAGTCTCCAGCAGCTGACGCAGACTGTTTCGCAGGCTTCCGTGACGCACGGCCAGGCAACACAGATCAGCTCGACAATAACCCCGTCCGCACAGCAGCCGGCCCCGGTTTCTACTGCGAATTCCCTGCCCGGACAGGCGGGACTGATCGAGACATCAGTCGCAGACTCGGCATGGGGAGACCGCCTGGGCGAACGCGTATTGCTCATGGCCGGCAGCCAGCTGCGGAACGCAGAAATCCGGCTTACGCCCGCCGAGCTCGGTCCGCTGCGCGTCCAGGTCGCGGTCGATGAGGGGACGGCAAACATCACGTTTCACGCCCAACACGCCGTGACGCGCGACGCCATCGAACAGGCCCTGCCACGGCTCCGTGAAATGCTCGTCGAGAACGGCCTGTCTCTGGGACAGGCAAGTGTCGGCGAGCAGGGCGTGGCGGGTCAGGGCAACGCCAGCCGTGAGGACGGCGACGAACTCGTCAGCCTGGTCGCGGACAGGGACGAGGCCAAGGAGCAATCGGCGACCGACTTCGCCTCCGCAGATTCCGGCACGCGCGTGACCCACGGGCTCGTGGACACGTTTGCCTAGCAGCGTCAGGAAAATGACGACCTCGGCCAGGGGCCGGCTCGCGACGGAATTCTGACGTTCGATGACCCCGGGAATGAGTCTTAAAATATCCTGTAAGTCATTGTAATAAATGAATAAAAGCGATAGATAGATTCGTTTGGCACGGCGCTTGCATCAGTAGGGTCAGGAACCACTGGAGCACGTCATGGCTGAAGAAGAGACCCAGACAGAAGAGCCGCAGGCCTCAGGCGGCGGCATGATGAAGAAACTCCTGTTTGCCGGTATCGGCGTCGTACTGCTTGGCGTTGGTGCGTTTGTTGGACTGACGTTCATGAAGGACGAGCCTGCCGACGGTGAGGAGCTTGTCGAAGAGGCGCCCGCCAGGGGGCCGGCGATCTACCAGAGCCTGCATCCGCCGCTCGTCGTCAACTTCAAGGACTCGGCCGGCGACACGCATTTCATGCAGGCGACGATGGAGGTCATGTCGCGCGATCAGGAGGTCATCAACGCGGTGCGGGACCACACGCCCGTCATTCGCAACAGCCTGATCATGCTGTTCAGTAACGCCGTCTACGAAGACGTGACGACTCGCGAGGGCAAGGAGAAGCTGCTCGAAGACGGTCTCGCCGAGATTCAGCGCGTGATGCTGGAGGAAGCGGATACAGAGGGCATCGAGGCCGTCTATTTCACGGCGCTCGTCATCCAGTAGCGGCACGGCAATGAGTGAGCAGGAAAACAACGATCCGGTACTCAGCGACGAGGAAAAAGACGCGCTGCTCGACGGTATGTCGAATGGCGATGTCGAAGTCAGGACCGGCGACGGTTCGCAGCTTGCGGATGTACGCGAGTTCGACATCGGACCGCGCTCTCGCATCGTCAGCCTAAGCTACCCGCGACTCCAGACCGTCAACCAGCAGTTTGCCAATCGTTTCGGCAAGCAGGTCGAGCAGATGCTGAACGCCGAGACGGAAATCGCTTTCACTCATCTCGAAAACTGCACGTTCAACGAGTTCTGTGAGCGTGCCAGCGGTCTGACACTGCTGTACGAATTCTCCGCGGCACCACTCGATGGCGCAGCCTTCGTCCATCTCGATGCGTCGATGGTCGGGCACCTCGTCGAGACATTCTTTGGTGGCAGCGGCAACGACTCCAGTCGCGCAGCCGAGTCGTTCTTTACGGCGGGCGAGGTGAGTGTCGCCAATCGCTTTGGCGGTACCTTGATCGACTCCCTCGCAGAGGCCTGGCAGTCGCTCATGGAGGTATCGGCGACGCACACGCGGACGTACCAGGGTCCGGATGGCGTCGAAAGCGTCGACGCGGGGGATGCCGTCATCGCGTGCAAATTCGATATCACCATCGATGGTCGCGATGAGTCGTTCGATATCGTCTGGCCCCTCGGCACGGTGGCGCCCCTGGTACCGGTATTCGAGGGACAAAAACGCGAACGCGATCCTGTCGAGGACGCGCGCTGGGGCAAGGCACTGCGCGCGCGAGTCACGGATTCCACGATCAGTCTTTCATCACGGGTCGGCCGCACCCGGATGACGCTCGGTGAAGTCGCCGAGCTGACACCGGGTGCGGTTATCGACATCAGTAATCCCCAACGCGGCACGGTGTTCGCAAACGACATCGCCGTGCTCGAAGGACGGTTTGGTGTGCACGACGGACGTTATGCCATCGAAGCCGGCAACTGGCTAGAAAAGGAAACAGGCAATGGCTGAAGACACGCCCGAATCAGGCACTGAAAACGCGGCGAGCGACGAGCAGTACTCGCCCGAGGAACTCGCGGACAACGCGGCTGGCGGCGCGGAGGCTAAAGCGGACGTCAATCTCGATCTGGTACTCGAGGTGCCCGTCGATGTGTCGCTACGCGTCGGTTCCACGGACATTTCGATTCGCGACCTGGTGTCGCTCGTCGAGGGCTCGGTCATCTCGCTCGACCAGGATGCCGGCGAACCGATGGACGTTCTCGTCAACGGCACGCTGATCGCACACGGTGAGATCGTGGTCGTCGACGACCGCTACGGCGTGCGTCTGACCGACGTTGTCAGCCCCGTCGAGCGGATCGAGCAACTGCACTAGGGCAGGCAGCGACATGCGAACTTCAGCGAAGATCCTCGTTTTCAGCGCGCTGGCGTTTTGCCTGCCGGCGTTTGCCCAGGACGAGAAACAGGACAGGGTACCCGTGGCGCCGGTGATCGATGCGTCGGAGATTGCCACGCTTGCCGTAAGCCTCGTTGTCGTTATTGCCGCGATACTCGTCGTCGGTTGGATGTACTCGCGTTTGCGTGTCGGCGGCGCGGCGGGCAGCGGCGCGATCGATGTCGTCGCGAGCCGCGCGCTGGGCTCGAAAGAACGCCTGATGGTCGTGCAGGTTGCCGATCAGCAGCTGCTCGTCGGCATGACTTCGTCGCACCTGCAGACCTTGCACGTATTCGACGCGCCCGTCGTCGACAAGCAGGGCGCTGCGCCAAACACCGGTTTTGCCGGACGGTTGAAGACCGCGCTCGGGGGAGATCGGTAAGTGAACCGGGTCCTCGCAACGATCGTGCTGCTGATGTCAACGTCGTTGGCCGGCGCCCAGCAAGAGCCGCTGGCGCTTGCCGTCGAAGCGACCCAGGGCCAGAGCTACTCGTTGAGCATCCAGATCCTGGTGCTCATGACGCTGTTGACGCTGCTGCCGGCGGCGATTCTGTCGACCAGCGCATTCGTGCGCATCATTATCGTCCTGTCGATCCTCCGCCAGGCGCTGGGCACGGCGCAGACGCCGCCCAACCAGGTGCTGCTGGGAATCGCCCTGTTCATGACCTTCTTCGTGATGTCCCCCGTCATCAGCGACATTCACGAAAATGCGGCTGCCCCCTATATGGACGGCAACCTGAACGCGGAGCAAGCGCTAGAAGCCGGTATCAAGCCGTTGCGCCAGTTCATGCTCGACCAGACGCGTGAAAGCGACCTGCACCTGTTTGCCTCGATTTCCGGGCGCACGGATATCGAGACCGCCGAGCAGGCGCCGCTGTCGATCGTAATTCCGAGTTTCATGGTCAGTGAGTTGAAGACCGCGTTCCAGATCGGCTTCCTGATCTTCATTCCCTTTCTGATCATCGATCTCGTCGTATCCAGCGTTCTGATGTCGATGGGCATGATGATGCTGTCGCCGATGCTCATTTCGCTGCCGTTCAAGATCATGCTGTTCGTCATGGTCGATGGCTGGGCGCTGCTGCTCGGAACGCTGGCATCGAGTTTTTACACATGAGGGCAGGGAGTTGACACCGGAAACCGTTACGACGATTGGCCAACACGCGCTCTGGGTGACGATGCTGATCGCCGGGCCGCTGTTGTTGTCAGCATTGGCCGTCGGTCTCCTCGTCGGCATGTTCCAGGCAGCGACGCAGATCAACGAGATGACGCTCAGTTTCATCCCGAAGCTGCTCGTGCTCGTCCTGGCACTGATCGTCGCCGGGCCGTGGATGCTCGGCATCATCATCAACTACACGACCCAACTGATGCAGCAAATTCCTGCACTGATCTCATGAACGAAAGAGGAACCGGCAATGATTGCGAGACGAAACGATGAACTTCGACATTGCGATAGCGCCGCTGGTCGAGGCAATGGCGGCGTATACCTGGCCGTTTGTAAGGATTGGCGCATTCCTGATGGTGATGCCGGTAATTGGCGGCAGTTTCGTACCGATACGGGTGCGATTGCTGCTCGCAATCGCATTGACGATTGTGATAACTCCGCTGGTTCCGAACGGGGCATACCCGGAGGTACTGAGTCTGGCGGGTCTGGTCACGATGATTCAGGAGATCGGAATCGGCGTCGTGATGGGATTCTCAGTGCAGCTTGTCTTCGACGCGATCGCGCTCGGCGGGCAGGTGATTGGTATGAGCATGGGTCTCGGCTTCGCCGTTTTCCTGGACCGCGCGAGGGGCGTGAGCATTCCGGTACTTGGACAGTTGTTCCTGATGCTGTCGATGCTCGTGTTCCTGGCGATCGACGGGCATCTTGCGCTGATCCGGTTGCTCGCAAGGAGCTTCACGGCATGGCCGGTTTCGGCGGGCAGCCTGACTTTGCCGGTGCTGACCGAGGTTCTCGTCTGGACGGGCCAGCTTTTCGTCCTCGGCATGAAGATCGCGCTGCCGGCAGTGACCGCATTGCTCGTCGTCAACCTGTCATTTGGCGTAATGAGCCGGGCCGCACCCACGCTGAACCTCTTTGCAGTCGGCTTCCCGGTTGCCATGTTGTTGGGCTTCGCGGTCATTTTTCTCAACATGGGCGTCCTGATCGAGAACGTATCGACGTTTCTGATGCTCTCGCTCGAGATGGTTTCGCGTTTGCTTGATATGCGGTGACGAGCGACCAGGCCATGGCAGAAGAACAGCAGCACCAGGATCGTACCGAACAAGCGACGCCCAAGCGTCGCGAAGAGGCGCGCAAAAAGGGAGACGTCCCGCGATCCCGCGAACTGACGATGACCGGCGTAATGCTGTCTGGCGGTGCCGCGCTGTTGATGTTCGGGGGGCCAATGGGCGCCCGGCTGCTCGACGCGTTTCGCAGCGGTTTCACGATCGAGCGCCAGGCGCTGTTCGACGAGTCGCAGATGGTAACGGCATTTGCGAGCATCGCCGGTGCCGCGTTTACGAGCATCGCGCCGCTGGGCGTCGTGCTGCTGGCTGCCGTGTTCCTGAGTGCGGCAGCGATCGGCGGCTGGTCATTCAGCTTGCAGGCCGTCGGTTTCAAGACGGAGCGCCTGAATCCCGTCAAGGGGCTGAAGCGCGTATTCAGCGCCAACGGCCTGATGGAGCTCATCAAGGCGCTCGCGAAATTCTCGCTCGTGGCCGCAATCGCCGTCGGCTGGCTCTGGTGGTCGGTTGACGACCTCCTGTCGCTCGGTCGACAGCCGGTCGAGTCGGCGATCCTCGGCGCGTTGCGCCTCTGCGGCGTATCGCTGCTCGTGATCAGCTCCGGTCTTATCGTCATCGCTGCAATCGACGTGCCGTTCCAGCTCTGGCAGTACGCGAAGAAGCTGCGCATGACCAAGCAGGAGGTCAAGGAGGAGTTCAAGGAAACCGAGGGTCGCCCCGAGGTCAAGTCGCGAATCCGCATGCTGCAGCAGCAGATCGCTACACGCCGCATGATGGAAGAACTACCGACCGCCGACGTCGTAATCACGAACCCGACGCATTTCGCTGTCGCACTCAGGTACGACGAAGCGTGGATGGGAGCGCCCAGAGTCATTGCCAAGGGCAAGGACCTGCTTGCCCAGCGCATCCGGGAAGTGGCAGCGGAGCACGACGTGCCGCTGTTTTCGGCGCCGCCGCTGGCGCGCGCTCTTTACCGCAGCAGCGAAATCGGGGCCGAGATCCCTGCGAAGCTGTACACGGCAGTGGCGCAGGTTCTCGCCTACATCTACCAGCTGAACGAAACGCTGAAGCCCGGACAGAAACGGCCCGAGCCGCCTGTAATCGAGGTTGACGAGGATGTTTGATAACAACGGCACAATTGCGAACGTCGTGCACGGGCTCGGCTTGCCGATTCTGCTGTTGTCGATGCTCGCGATGATGATGGTGCCGATGCCGCCCCTCGCGCTCGACATATTCTTCACGTTCAACATTGCGCTTTCCGTCGCGATCCTGCTGACGACCGTGTACGTCAAGCGTCCGCTTGACTTCGGGGTCTTCCCGACCGTGCTGCTGGTCGTCACCCTGCTGAGGCTGGCGCTCAACATCGCGTCGACGCGCGTCGTACTGCTCAACGGGCATACGGGTACCTCGGCGGCCGGAAAAGTCATCGAGGCATTCGGCGATTTCGTCGTGGGCGGCAACTATGCCGTCGGACTCGTAATCTTCGCTATCCTCGTCATCATCAACTTCGTCGTTGTGACCAAAGGCGCAGGCCGCGTCTCGGAGGTCTCTGCCAGGTTCACGCTCGATGCGATGCCGGGCAAGCAGATGGCAATCGACGCCGATCTCAATGCCGGCATCATTGACCAGGACGAGGCGAAACGTCGACGTCAGGAGATAAGCGAGGAAGCGGATTTCTACGGGTCGATGGACGGCGCCTCGAAGTTCGTTCGCGGTGATGCAATCGCGGGCATACTGATCCTGTTCATCAATATCATCGGCGGCCTGATCATCGGCACGAGCCAGCACGACCTTGCGCTCGGCGAAGCCGGCGAGAGATACACGCTGTTGACGATTGGTGACGGACTCGTTGCCCAGATTCCGTCCCTGCTGTTGTCGACGGCCGTAGCGATCATCGTTACTCGCATGTCGAAATCGCAGGACATGCGCAAGCAGGTCTTCCTGCAGCTGTTTACGGATCACCGCACGCTGCTGGTTACGGCCGGCGTGCTCGGTGTGCTGGGCATGATCCCGGGCATGCCGAACTTCGCATTCCTGAGTCTCGCGATTGTCTGCGGTATCGCCGCACGGCGAATCGCGCAACAGAACAGGCAAGCACAGGCACCCGAACCCGAGGACGAGGAACCGGAAGCGCAGTTGCCGGAGCTGGGATGGCACGACGTCGATCCCGTCGATCTCGTCGGTCTCGAAGTCGGCTACCGGCTGATCCCGCTCGTCGATCGTGCACGAAACGGCGCGCTCGTGGCACGCATCAAGGGCGTGCGCAAGAAACTCACTGAGGAATTGGGTTTCCTCGTCTCACCGGTACACATTCGCGACAACCTCGACCTGCCGCCGAACAGCTATCGAATCTCGCTGGCCGGCGTCTCCGTCGGCGAGGGTGAGGTGCACATCGAGAAAGACCTCGCGATTAACCCGGGCCAGGTGTACGGCAAGATCAAAGGCGTGGAAACCGTCGATCCGGCGTTCGGGCTGGAGGCCTTCTGGATTGAGGCGTCGCAGCGCGAAGAAGCGCAGATGCTCGGCTACACGGTCGTGGATCCCGCAACGGTGGTCGCTACTCACTTGAGCGAGCTGCTGAAAAACAACGCCAGTGAGTTGCTGGGTCACGAGGAGTGCCAGCAGCTGATGGACCGGCTGGCGCTGTCATCGCCCAAGCTCGTCGAGGAACTCACGCCGAAGCTCCTTCCGATGAGCATCGTCGCGCGGGTCCTGCAAAACCTGCTGGAGGAGGGCATCGCGGTCCGGAATATCCGCAAGATCGCCGAAACGCTGGCGGAGCACGGTGCCAAAAGTCAGGATCCCGACGCTTTGTCCGCCGCCGTCCGCGTCGCCCTGGGGCGTTCGATTGTGCAGTCCGTCGCAGGTTTGAGAAATGAACTGCCGGTTTTGACGCTGGAGCCGGAATTGGAACGGATCTTGAATGAGTCTGCGCAGGAAGGCGGAAACCTGGGACTTGAGCCGGCGATGATGGAACGACTGCACAGCACCTTGAGTGAAAAGGCGCAAAGCCAGGAGATCGCCGGCGAGCCGGCTGTGCTGCTCGTTGCGCCGCCGGTGCGGCCCTGGTTGTCGCGCATGATGCGAGGCATTCGTAACTTGCACGTGCTGGCCTACAACGAGGTTCCGGATGACAAACAGATTCAGATGATTGCGGCAGTCAGCTGATGGCCGTAATCGCGATACAGGGAAGACCGAGGGTTGACGAGCGAAACGTTATTGCCAATGAGCGAGCAATGAAGAAGGAAGGACAGTGAAGATCAAACGTTACCTGGACAAGGATATGAGGCACGTACTGAAACGCGTGCGAGAGGACCAGGGACCCGACGCGGTCATCCTCTCGAATCGTCGCGTCGAGGACGGCATCGAAGTCATCGCAGCGGTTGACTATGACGAAGCGCTGGTGCGCCATGCCATCGGCGAACAGGCCGAATCGAAAGCGCCGCTGTCGAGCGATGCACTCGCGAGTATCGCCGAGGACGATCGCAAGTCGGCGAGCCAGGTGCGGGAGCCGGAAGTGCTGTCGGCCGAGCTCATGTCACGCCCGGTCAAAGGTGACGTGTCGCTGTCGGACATGCAGAGCGAAATTGCCTCGTTGCGCGGCCTGCTCGAAACGCAGCTCGGCGACCTGGTCTGGCAAGACACCGCGCAGCGTTTTCCGTTGCGCGCCCAGTTGCTCAGGAACCTGACGCGCCTCGGTGTCGCGCCCGATGTCGCGAACATCATCGTCGACCGGCTCGATCCCATCGACGACGTTCGCAACGTCTGGAGCGCGCCACTCACGATGCTCGCGCAGACCTTGCCCGTAGTCGACGATGATTTGTTGTCGAACGGAGGGACGGCTGCGCTGATCGGCCCGACAGGCGTCGGCAAGACCACGACGATCGCCAAGATCGCCGCACGTTTTGCCATGAACCATTGGGCCGACGACATCGCACTGGTTTGCGCCGACGCGTACCGCATCGGTGCGCGGGAGCACCTGCAGGCGTTTGCCAACATCATAGGCTGCCAAGTGTTTCCGGCGAGCAACTACGTCGAGCTCGAGCAGACGCTCATACGGCTTTCCGACAAGAAGCTCGTGCTGATCGATACCGAGGGCCGAAGTCAGCGCGACCGCGATCTGTCCAGCCGGCTGGCCGCTTACGGCAAGGCACAGGACCGGGTGAAGTTCTACCTGACCGTCTCTGCAGCGACGCAGGAAGCGGCGCTCGACGAAACCGTTCGTGAGTTCAATCGCGTGCCGCTCGAGGGCTGTATTGTCACCAAGATCGACGAAGCCGCACAGCTCGGTTGCGTGATGAGCACGCTGATTCGCAACGACCTGCCGGCCGCCTGGTTCTCGGACGGTCAGCGCGTACCCGAGGATCTTTACGGCGCGGCGCGCAAGAAGCTCTGGCTCGTCAACCAGGCAGCGGAGTGCCTCGAATACGCCGATGTACAGGTCGATGAGCGCCTCATGGCCGAGTCGTTCCGCGAAGCGGGTGCGGCCCATGCGTAACGGTTCTCAAAGTGCAAACCTTAAACGGTTCATGAATCGCAGGCCCGCAAAAGTCGTAGCTGTGTGCAGCGGCAAGGGCGGTGTCGGCAAAACGAACGTTGCGTCCAATCTCGCCGTCGCGCTTGGCGCGCGCAAGCGCAACACCTGCCTGCTCGACGCCGATGTCAGTCTCGCCAACGTGGATGTACTGCTCGGCTTGCAGCCTCGCTACAACCTGTCCCACGTCGTCAATGGCGACGTCGATCTCGACAACACGGTCATCAATGGGCCGCACGACATACGGATCGTCCCGGCGTCGTCCGGCAACTTCCGCATGACCGATCTGCCCGCCGCGGCGCAGGCAGGGATCATCCAGGCGTTCTCGAGTCTTCAGGACCAGCCCGAGGTAATGGTCGTTGACACGGCGGCGGGGATCTCGCCGCAAGTCGCACGATTCGTGCAGGCGGCTCAGCACCCCGTCGTGGTCGTATGCGACGAACCCGCTTCGCTGACCGATGCGTATGCACTTATCAAGGTCTTCAGCCAGAACTACGGCATCGACCGGTTCAATATCGTGACCAACCAGAGTCGCAATGCGGCGTCGGGGCGCCGGCTTTTCGACAAGCTCGAGCGCGTAACCGACAATTTCCTCGACGTCGTGCTCAGACATATTGGCGACATCCCGCACGACGACTACCTGGTCCGCGCAGTACAGCAGCAGCGAGCGGTCGTCGATGCCTACCCGAACAGCTGCTCCGGGTCGGCGTTTCGCAGACTCGCGAAACGCATCGACGGCCTGCCGGATCAACGCGATGCGGGAGGCGGTATCGAGTTCTTTTTCGAACGCCTGCTGGGCGCCGATTCGGGCGCCAGGGGGATAGTCGCATGAACACTTACAGCACCGTTGCAGCCAAGAGCGGGTACTCGTCCGAAGATCTCGTGATGCAGAACGTCGAACTCGTCAAGCGGATTGCACAGCACCTCGCGGCGCGTCTGCCGTCCAGTGTCGATATTGACGATCTGCTGCAGTCCGGAATGGTCGGCCTGCTGGAGGCTGCCTCGAACTTCGATCCGTCTCGCGGCGCCAGTTTCGAAACTTACGCAGGTATACGGATCCGCGGTGCCATGCTGGACGATATTCGCAAGCACGACTGGACGCCACGCTCCGTGCATCACAAATACCGTCAGGTGACCGATGCGATCAACGCAATCGAAGGTGAAACCGGGCGTGCGGCGACGACCGAAGAGATCGCCGGGAGACTCGGCATCACCGTCGACGAGTATCACAAGATACTCACCGACAGCGCCAGTGCGCGCCTGTTCAGCCTCGAGGAGACGCTCGAGGAACCGGCATTCGCTCACCGCCCACCGTCCTCGAACACGGCCTTGCCGGAGCAGGACCTTTACCAATCGCAGTTCCGCAGCAACCTGTCGGCAGCGATCGAACAACTGCCTGAACGTGAGCGACTGGTCCTGTCCCTCTATTACGAACGCGAGTTGAATCTCAAGGAAATCGGCAAGGTTCTCGACGTGTCCGAATCGAGGGTTTGCCAGATCCACGGCCAGGCTGTCATGCGGCTGCGCGCGGCCGCAACGAAGTGGTAAACGAGGATCGCAGCATGTCCGACCTGTTCCGCAACATAAAACACATCACTCCCTCGTATCCGGTCAAGCCGGTGCGACCGGCGCAGAAAGATCGCCAGACCGGGCAGCGTGAGCAGAAACGCGAGCCACAGAAACCGGACGACAACGATGACGACGACAAGCCACTCATAGACGAGCACGTATGATGACGACGTACATACCCGCACTTGTATACATCCTGTTTATCTCGAACCTGCTGCTGATAACGGCGGTCGGGCTTGCCATGGTCCGGTTCCTGATTCGCGTCGATGAGCTCGACAGAGTCCGGGAGAGCCCCAACGGTGCTGCGCTCGCCGAAGAGCAAGGCGACGAGTCGCGCGATCAGGAAATTCTCGAACTCGGCCAGCGACTCGAGGAGCGAATCGACGATCTGCATCGTATCGTGCGCGTCGTCGCGGCGCAGAACAGCGAAAAGGGGACGCCGGTAGCGCCGGCGGCGCCCGTCGCGACCGTCGTACCGATGGGCAATGCACTTCGAATGGCCAGGCAGGGCGCGACGATCGACGACCTGACCAAGAACTGCGGGTTGAGCATTGGTGAAGCGCGGCTTATGCAGAAGCTGCACGGTAAGGCAGCCAGCCACGGAGTGCATTGAGGCTATGACTGAATCTGCCGGGAAAACGAGCAGGGACGACCAGTTCCGATTCGTGAGCTTGCTGGGCCTCGAACTCGAGAACGGCGACATCACGTTGCCGTCGCTGCCGGATGTCGTCATCAAGATCCGCAACATGCTCGAAAAAGATACGGCCGACTTCGTGCAAATCAGCCAGGCCGTCAGCGTGGATCCTGTCCTGGTGTCACGATTGTTCGTGTTTGCAAATTCGGCGTACTACAACCGCGCCAACGTGAAGACGGAGACGCTCGAAGGCGCCATAGGAAGGCTCGGGTTCGAAGTCGTGAGAAACACGGCAATGTCCATCGCGATGAAGCAGCTGTACGAGGCCGAGAAACACAGCCATGCGGCGAACCAGCTACGGGCCGTCTGGGCGCGTGGCATGAAGCTCTCGTGCATGGCTTACGCCGTCGCCAGGCGACGGCCCGATCTCAACGAGGAAACGGCGTTCCTGTGCGGCCTGATGCACGAGGTCGGCAAGCTTTACATCATTACCAAGGCCGGGGACTTCCCCGACCTGCTCGGCGACCCGAAGTCGATCGAGAGCGTTTTCGAGGAGTGGAATGCGCAAATCTCGAAGAGCATCATCGAGTCGTGGGGATTCCCTGAGAACGTCGTCGAATCGGCAGATCCCGACAGCTACGCTGACCATGACGACGATGCGCCGGCGCAGTACGCCGACATCATGCTCGTCACGAAATTACTGATCGACAGCAACGACGCCGAAGCGCTCGATATCGACGAGCACCCGTCCTGCGCCAAACTGGGTATCGACGAAAACGTCGCCGCAGACCTGCTGGTCGCCTACCGCGACAAGCTCAAATCGATGCAACAATCACTGGCATAGCCGCATAGATACGACATATCGCGCGAACAGTGTGACCTAATTCATTGGACTAAATGAAAAACTGCCTTAAGCTCCGGGTTCCAGAACTGCCAACGCGCGTCGATGATACGCCAGGGTATGCCATGCGAATTCTGACCTTACTGCTAGCTGCTGCGCTCATGCTGCCTTCGTTGACGTCGGCGGAAGTCTACAAATGGGTGGACGAAGACGGCACGGTACACTTTACCGACAAACCGCCGCCGAACCAGGAGACGGAGGAAGTCAAGCTCGACAAGGCGCAGGGACGCAGCGTTGCAAGATCCGGCGGTGCGAAAGACACCGAAACCGACGCCGATCCCGCGGATCTCGAGCTTTGTGACAGGGCAATCAACAACCTGCGACGATTCACTCCGGTGTGGGAGCGCAAGATCCGCGAGCGTATGCCGCAGATGTCGCCCCAGGAGCGCCAGCAGGCCGAGGAGGCGCTCGTGGAGCTGAAGCGTGATCTCAGAGAGACCGGCAGTCTCAAAGAGTGCGTCAGCGACATGGCCGACCCGACGAACCGGCGCAACGCCAATTGCCTCGCCAACGCCCCCGACGCCGATACGGCGATGTTCTGCGTGCTTTGAGCGGCTGCTAGTTCTCCGCGGCGTCCAGCTGCAAACGGCGCATGCGCAGGGTCTCGGATTCGAGATTGAACATGTGCTGGATCAGGATTTCGCGTTGAGCCGCCGGCATGCCGTGAAACTCGACCGCAACGCCATGCGGCAGTTTCGGATCCGCACTCGGCGTATCGGTCTGCCGCACGACGTGACAAAACGTCTCGACGAATCGGTTGTCCGTTGACAGCAGGAACTGAAGGTGCAGTTTGGTGCCAACGGCAAGTGCTTTCTCGGCCGCGAACACCATGCCGTCGGCGCCGACGTCACAGGTCTGCGGCGGCTGCTTGACCAGTGCAGACTTGGTCTTGCGCATGCCCGGCAGCTGATTGAGCACGAGATTCAGCTTGTCGTTCAACAGAGTCATGCACTTGCCCGCATATTCGTTCTCCGCACTCAGGCGGTACATGACCTCACTCAGCCGCGCGTCCAGGTCGACGATCTGCGCTTGCACGCCATCGTTGATGCCCAGGGTGAGCTTGCGGTGCTCGAGCCCGGCGTGAAATTCGTCGTCGGTAATGATCTGGTACTTCAGGTAGACGGATTCGCTGACCCGGAACGAGCGACGATTGTCCTGTCCGTTTGTCATGGCGTGGTTTCCTCCGTTGTTTCAGTCGCCTCGGGCGTCCCGGATTCCGCGACTGTGTCAGACTGCGCCATCGCCTCCATGATGCTCATGCGACGGATCTTGTCGATCTCCTTGCCGCGCACGATGCTGATGTCGACGCGACGGTTCTTGGCGCGGTTCTCGGCCGAGTCGTTCGGCGCGCGGGGCCGCGTGTCGGCGTGGCCGGTAACGATGACGTTTTCGTCGTCGAGATTGGCGGCCTTCAGCAACGCATGGGCCACGGATACGGCGCGCGACGTCGACAGGTCCCAGTTCGAGCGAAACCGGGTATTGGATATCGGAACGTCGTCGGTGTGACCCGAAATAGTCACTTCGCCGCTGTCGTTATCGATCAGTTCGGCGATCTTGCCGAGCGCCGGCAGAAATTCGGGCCGCAAGTCGGCAAAGCCCGAATCGAACGTCGCGTTCTCCATGATGTGCACGATGACCTTCATTCCCTCGGTCTGGATGGAGACGGCACCCGCCTCGATTTCTTCCTTGAGCGCGATGCGCAGACGCCGTGCGTGATCACGAGTCTCCTCTATTTCCTTGAGTTCACGGTCGAGCGCGTCGAGCGTATTGCGGTTCGAATCGATCGTGAACTGGCGAATCTGGTTCAGCGCCGTAGGCTCCGGCTTACCCGGGCTGAATTCCTGCGCCACGACACTGGTGCCTTTCGGAATCGTCCGTACTTCGATCTCGGACTGCACGCCGAACGCCTCTTTCATCGAACCGGACAGTTGCTTGAATTTCGCGGCGTCCATTTCAGAAAACGCCAGCAATAGCACGAAGAAGCACATGAGCAGCGTCATGAGGTCGGCAAACGTCATGACCCAGGCCGGTACGCCTGCGGATTCTTTTTTCTCCGGTGCGCCGTCGGACATGATCAGCGATGACGGGGCCGTCAGGCCTCGAGATCGTCCTCCTTACGCTTGGAGCGCGGCAGGTACGCTTCGAGCATTCCTTCGATGACACGCGGGTTCTGGCCGGCCTGGATGCTGAGTAGGGCGTCGATGATCAGCGACTTGTTGGTGTTTTCCTCTGCACTTCGCACGGCCAGCTTGTCGGCAATGGGGAGCGCGAACATGTTCGCGAGAATTGCGCCATAGAGTGTCGTGAGCAGGGCGACGGCCATCGCCGGGCCGATCTGTTTCGGGTCGTCCATGTTCGACAACATCTGCACGAGGCCGATGAGCGTGCCGATCATGCCCATTGCCGGGCCGACGTCACCGATTGCCTTGAAAATGTCCTGGCCGTCACTGTGGCGTGCCAGCGTCTGGTTCAGATCCTTCACCAGCATCGCACGCACGGTGTCGGCCGGGTGGCCGTCTATCAACAGGCCAAGTCCGGACTTCATGAACTCGTCGGGTACTTCGGCCTCCTCGAGGGCCAGCAGGCCGCCCTGGCGAGCGGTTTTTGCGAGTTCGACCGAGTGCTCGATGAGCTCTTCAGGCTTCAGCGGCTTGTAGAGGAATGCCTTAACGGCAATGCCGGCTGCACCCGCGAACTTGCCGAGGCTGAATTTCATCATCGTTACGAGCACGGTACCGCCGAGGACGACGAGCAGCGACGGAGTGTTGACGAAGGTGCCGGCCGAGCCGCCGAGCATGATCGAGGTCATCACGATGCCAAATGCACCGATCAGCCCGATGAGAGTCGCCAAATCCAATGTACTGCCCTCCGTGCATCAGGACTCGAACGGAAATACGTCCAGTGTGTGTGTTATCGGCAGAATCGCCGGCTGCTTTAACGTTCGCTCAGGCGTCGGCGGGGCTGTACGCCCGGTAACAGGCGCGGTTTCGGCCTTCCGATTTCGCCTCGTAAAGCGCCGTGTCGGCGCGCTTGAGCAGGGACTCCACGGTATCGCTTTCGTGGATCTCGGTGTAGCCAGCCGAGCAGGAAACCTGGTCGCCTTCCGCTGCGTACGGGATTCGCACTTTGGCAGCGTGCTCGATGAATCGGTCGACCACCGTCGCGGCGTTTTCCGGCGTCGTGTCGTTCAGGATCACCGCGAATTCGTCGCCGCCGTAGCGGGCGACCAGGTCGCTCTTGCGGATAAACGAGCGAGCGAGGCACTCGCCGATCTCGCGCAGGACTTCGTCTCCCGCGGCGTGGCCGTAGGTATCGTTGATCGTTTTGAAGTTGTCGAGATCGATCATCACCAGCGTTACAGGCTGGTTCAGGATGAAATGCATGTTCAGACTCTGCTTGATTGCCGCGTCGAAGGCTCCGCGGTTGTAAGCATCGGTCAGAGCGTCGCGCTTCATTTCCTCTCGCGCGGCGACCAGGTCCTGGCGCAAGCTCGACATGCGCTCGTTCAACTCGTTGAGCTGCGCTTCGTACTCTTTTTTCTGCTCGGCGAACGTCTCACTGACTTCGCGAACCGCGGTCGAGAGCGCCTTTTTGATCTCGGGCAACACGCCGGTGTCGATCGCGCTTTCTATCTCGGTCAGGCTCTCTTTGACCGAGTCCTCGGTGTTCTGGTCGCGATCGCCAATCTGGCGAAGGCCGGCAACGAGATCTTCGACGACGCCGCGGTAGTCTTTGAGGCGAGTCGTGACGAAATCACGTTCTGCGCGCCTTCGGTCGGCAAAAAAGCGACGCACGCGTGCCCACTCGCGCGCGCCGTCTGCCGACGCAGGGATGTCGTACGAAGGCACGGCCGAGCCGTTCTCCACGTGCGCTGCAAATTCGACACACATGCCGGGAAACACGGTTTCGTCGACATCGTGCTCCAGCGGGAAAGAGTCCTTGCCCATGACGGTGATGACGTTGGAAAGCGTATCGATGGCTCCATCGACGAGGCTGTCGCCGCCACCTTTTCGAGTTTTTTTCTGCCCCGGTTCGCCGGAGCCTGAGCCCATGATCTTCGCAACCAAACTCATCTTCGTTGTCTCACCTGCATCCGGCGTCGATACGCGTCACAGCAGCTGCCGGATAGCCGCTGGGGTTTTTATCGGCCGAGGAGCCGGCTTCTTTAGGCCACCCGAGCGGCTGAACGGCGCCGGTTTCGGTGGAATTCGACACCTTTCCAGTTTTGACCGCCATAAAAGCAAAAAATCGACCATATAAAGCCTAATAGGGGTGATTGATTGCCCATGTGGTGTACAACGCCTAGGTTAGGCGTCAAGGGGAGGGAACGTAATGCCATCGAGTGACAGTCTCATCCTGGTCGTCTACCGGGCAGCCGCAGAGGCGGAGCACATCAAACAACTCATTGAATTCATGGACAGTCCGGTCGTCGAGACGACGACACCGTCGTCCTGGCGTGAGCGACTGGGCGAGCATCGCCTCGAGGCACTTTTCGTGGGGCCGGATCTCGACGACGGCGACGTCAGCCGGTTGCTCGATGACGTTGGTCACCTCGATCCCAATGTGCCGATCGTGCTCGTCGGGGAGCAGTGAGGAGCAGCGGCAGCCGTGAACGAGAAATCACTTGAAAAAGCGTTTCCGTGGGCGCGACTGCACGCACTCGATAATCCGGTGCGCCTCGACGCACTCAACGATGTTCTCGAGGAGATACGGGCCTCGCACAGCAAGACCAGCCGCGAGCACCGGCCCAGCAGCGGTGACCGGCTCGTCGGCAACAGCGCGGATACCAAGCTGGTTCGGCGCCTCGCGGCCCAGGTGGCGCCGTCGCTTGCCACCGTGTTGATAACCGGGGAGTCGGGCACCGGCAAGGAAGTCGTTGCGAGGCAGATCCATGACCTGTCAGGACGGAGCGGCCCGTTCGTCGCGGTCAACTGCGGTGCAATCCCCGAGCATTTGCTCGAAAGCGAACTGTTCGGCCACGCGAAAGGTGCGTTCACGGGTGCCGTCAGCGCCCGCGCAGGTCGCTTCGAGCAGGCCCATGGCGGCACCTTTTTCCTCGACGAGATTGGCGACATGCCGCCGGTCATGCAGGTCAAGCTACTGCGAGTTCTCGAAGAGCGCGTCGTCGAACGCGTCGGGAGCGCGAAGAGCATCCCCGTCGATGTGCGGCTTATCGCGGCAACGCACCGTGACCTGCCGGCGCGTATCGCTGATGGCCAGTTCCGCGAAGATCTTTTCTACCGCCTTAGCGTGTTTCCTATCGAGATTACGCCGCTGCGCGATCGCGCCGAAGACATTGCACCGCTCGTCGCCGAATTCATCCGCCGCATCGAGGCCGAGCAGTCGGTGAGCCTGAGAATATCCGACGAGGCGATGTCGCTCATCCGGAACTACGAGTTTCCCGGCAATGTCAGGGAACTCGCCAACCTCATCGAACGTCTCGTCGTCATCCGCCCCAACGGCTTCGTCACGGCGACCGATCTTCCCTGGCCGATCGCACCGGATTCGACGCCGACGGACGACAGCCCCGAGGTGCTTAGCGCCGAGCTATCGGCGGTTGCCAGCCTGCCACCCGAGGGCATTGACCTGAAGCAATACCTGGCGACCATCGAGCAGGAGATGATCCACAACGCGCTCGAGGAGTCGGGCGGCGTGGTACAACGCGCCGCGGAGCTGCTGGGCATAGGCAGGACGACGCTCGTCGAGAAGATTCGCCGCTACAATCTGCGGTAGTTCTGCCGTCAGACGACCTCGCCGCAATGCGGACAGCGTTTGCGTGCGTCATCCAGCGCCGCCTGAACTTTTTGCGCATCGAGTATCTGGCTCGCAGTGTGCTTGCCGAGGCCCAGGTCCACGCGGAGGTTTTCGAGGTCCTTTTCTTCTTCTTCGGTGATAACGCCGTCGTCCAGCGCCTTGTCGGCTTCCTTGCGGTACAGCGACCAGTTGCGCTTCAGCTGCTGGGCGTAACCCGTGGCCAGGATACTGGTTGGCAGTGCGACCATGCCGATGCCGACAACGGCAATCAACGCGCCGAATACCTTGCCGCCAACGGTTATCGGCGTGACGTCGCCGTAGCCCACGGTGGTCAGCGTCGCGAAGGCCCACCACATTGCGGCAGGGATGCTGCCGAAGTCCTCCGGCTGAGCCTGTCGCTCGAAGTAATACATGCCTGACGCTGCCAGCAACATGACGGTGACGAGTATGATGAACGAGGCACCCAGCGCCCGCCCGTTTTCGCGAAACGTTACAAACAGCATGTGCAATGCCGCGGAATAACGCGTCAGTTTGAGGACGCGTAAAAGGCGAATTGCGCGCAGGAAGCGCATGTCGAAGCCGCCGACGAGGCCGAACGCCAGCAGGTAGTAGGGCAAAATCGCGAGCAGGTCGATGACCGCGTGGGGGGAAAGCATGAAACGCAGTCGGGTCCTGAGGTTGCCCGCGGCCCGCGCGTCGGTGGTTTCGACGCAGCTCCAGACCCGGAGCACGTACTCGATCGTGAATACGGAGATGGTCACCACCTCGAACCAGTAAAGCGCATCGTACCAGGCGGTCTGGAAACTCTCGATCGACTCGAGCACGACCGCGGTGACGCTCAGGACGATCAGGATGATCAGCGCGACGTCGACGAAGCGACTCAGCGTGTTCGGGTGCTCCGAGGTTTCGAGAACGGTGAAGACGGCGCGACGCCACCTGTGCGCAGGCTCTGCGGCGCGGGCTGCGCGGCTCACTTGCACGTTTTCAAGCACGATGACGGCCTCGAAGGGATGACAAATCGGTTAGCGGCGATTGCGTATCTATCTTTAGCTCGGTGCCGCCCCGGATCTGCGACGCCGGCCCTAAAGATTTCGCCGAAATCGGCGACAACCAACGGGTACACGAGAATAAAGGTCCCAGAAATGGCTCTACCGAAACGTCTGCTGTCCGGAATCGTCGCGAGCAGCCTTGCACTTACAGGATGCGCAGGCCCGGCTACCGTCGGAATCTCGAGCGGGCACCTGTCCGCCGAATCTGCCGTGCCACAGGCCCCGATGCCGGCAGCGACTCCGGTTGTAAAGCCGAAACCGAAAGTCCCGTTGCAGCCGGCGCAGCCCGTCGAGACGTACTCGGTCGTCGTCAAAGACGTGCCGGTCACCGACCTGCTGTTCTCTCTGGCACGTGACGCCGGCCTCGATCTGGACATGCAGGCCAGCGATTCGAAGACCGTGACGATCAACGCAACCCAACGGCCGCTGCCCGAGATTCTCGACCGCATTGCCGAGCAGGCGAAGCTGCGCTACAGCATGCGGGGCCGAAACCTGGTCATACAGGACGACCAGCCGTACTGGCGCAGCTACCAGGTCGACTACGTCAACATCGAGCGCGACAGCCAGGGCGAAGTGGGCGTTGCGACGATGATCTCGACGTCAGGCGGTTCCGTCGGCGAAGAAATGGGCCAACAGCAGGACAACCAGGGCAACCTGTCGAAAACGACCGTTCGCAGCACTTCGACCAGCGACTTCTGGAAGACGCTCGAACTCGGTCTCGTTTCCATCGTCGAGCAGTACCGGGAGCAGGGCGCGCCCGTCTCCCCGGAAGAACAGGATCCGGTCATCGCCAACGCGATGTCGGGTGTCGTCACCGTTTACGGCAGCCAGCGTGCCCACAAGCAGGTTCGCCAGTATCTCGACACGGTCATGGCCAACGCCCAGCGCCAGGTTCTCATTGAAATGACGATCGTCGAAGTAGAGCTCAGTGACAACTACCAGGCCGGCGTCGACTGGCAGCGGGTGTCGACTGCTGACGGTTTTTCGTTCCAGTCCGATGTGCTGGGTCCCGCGCTGTCGACACCGCCGTTCGTTGCGCTCGGCTACGAAGACCCGAATCCCGGCAACAGCAGCCTGACTGCGACCGTGCGCATGCTGCAGCAGTTCGGCAATACGAAGGTGTTATCGAGCCCCAAGATAATGGCGCTCAACAACCAGACGGCGCTGCTCAAGGTCGTCAACGAATCGGTCTATTTCACGATCGAACTCGACATCCGCGAGGCAACCGCTGACATCCCGGAACGGCGGACTTTTACGAGCCAGATTCACACGGTTCCGGTCGGCCTGATCATGAGCGTGACGCCGCAGATCAGCGAGAGCGGCCAGGTCAGCCTGAACATTCGCCCGACAATCAGCAGCATTACCGGTTTTGCCGTAGACCCGGCGCCGCGGCTGACGGGCGTCGAGTTCGACAACCTGATTCCCGAGATCCAGGTCCGCGAAATCGAGTCGCTGCTGCAGGTCCTGAATGGCCACACGGTGGTACTCGGCGGGCTCATGCAGAATGAGCAGGTCAGCGAAAAGGACGGCATACCCGGCCTTTCGCGGATACCGAAAGTCGGCAATCTGTTCTCGTATACGCGGGATCGGCTCGTCAAGACCGAACTCGTGATCTTCCTGAAGCCGACGATCGTCGACAACGGCTTCATGCCCGGAGGTGCAGAGCAGCTTGCCGGGTACGTCGACGAAGACGACGAGTCCACGATCACCGGCAATGTCGAGTACCGTTGACAGGAGCAGGCCAATGAAAAGCCCCCTGGTTGATGCGCTTAGAAAAGCGAACGAATCGACGAAAAGCGGTGACGACACCGACTCGATGCTCGTGGACGGATTGCCACATGACGAGACGTTGACGGCGAACGAAGACTACCCGCTCGAGACGCTGGAACCCGGCGAACAGTTCGAGCTGATGGACGGCGATGCGCCAGATCTCCTGCTCGAGGACGAACTGGACGCGCGGGAAGATGACGTCCCGGATGACCCGACCGGCGAAGAGCCACCGATCGAACTATCGACCTCACGGGCGCTGACGGCAACGCAGGTGCTCAGGCAAACGAGCCTGGCCGTCGAAGCGCCACCGATGCCGCTGTCGAGGCAGCAGGGACTCACTCCGGTCATGAAGCTCGGCCGGTTCTCGCCGCTTATTTGCGGCGTGCTCGGCGCAGCGGCAGCCGGGATCTATCTCGCATGGCTGTCGTTCGGCGGCGCCTACGAGAACACGGAGCTGCGCGCATTGCCGTCGCAGGTCAACTCGGTCGACAGCGAGATTGCCAAATTCGAATCCGGCGCAAGCCCGTTCCAGCTGATCGTCGATGACCCACCCGGCGCCGAAGGGAGCGTGACGGAATGAGTACGACGACGGTACGCAAGCTGCGGGCCAGCGAGCCCAGCATGCCGCTGGGAGAGCGCCTGATCGAGGCGGGGCTCATCACCGAGGACCAGCTGCAGGTCGCGTTGAAGGAACAGAGCCGCCGCGACGAGCCGCTGGGGCGGATTCTCGTCAGCCTGGGGCTGATCAGCGAAGGCGTTCTGCGCGACACACTCGGCGAATCGCTGGGCCACGACAGCATCGACCTGGTGTCGGTCATTCCCGATCCCGATGCATTGCTGATGGTGCCGAAGAACATAGCGCGCCGGTACAGCATGCTGCCGATCAACTTCGACAAGAACGAAAAGGTTCTCACGCTGGCGATGGCCGATACGTTCAACGTCGTGGCTATGGACCAGATTGCCGCCTTGCTCGGCAATGGCATCGGCATCTCCACACTCGTCGCCGGCGAGGCCGAGATCGAGGCGGCGATCGAACAGTTCTACGAAGTCGAGCTGTCGATCCAGGGCATCCTGCACGAAATCGATACGGGCGAAGTCGACCGTCTCAACATGGCGGTCGAGAACGAGGAGTACAACCATCCGTTGATTCGCCTCGTCGACGCCATTCTTGCCGACGCGGTCAAACGCGATGCGTCGGACATCCATCTCGAACCCGAGGAAGGCTTCCTGCGCGTGCGCTATCGCATCGACGGCGTCTTGCGACAAGTCATGGCGCTGCATCGCAGCTACTGGCCGGGCATGGTCGTGCGGCTCAAGGTGATGGCGAAGATGAACATTGCCGAGACGCGTGCCCCGCAGGACGGCCGTATCTCGCTGACGCTGGCCGGTCGCCCCATCGATTTTCGGGTAGCCAGCCAGCAGACGACCTTCGGCGAGAACTTCGTGCTGCGAGTACTCGATCGCCGCAAGGGCATCCTGCCGCTCGAGAAACTCAACCTGGTCAAGGATACGCTGACCACGCTGCAGGTCATGATGGCACGGCCGGAGGGCATCATCCTCGTTACGGGTCCGACAGGCAGCGGCAAGACGACGACACTGTATTCGATGCTCAACTACCGCAACGACGAATCCGTCAACATCATGACGCTCGAAGATC